>ENA-UOOM01000018-UOOM01000018.1-fermentation-metagenome-genome-assembly--contig:-NODE-18-length-239762-cov-288.676764_pt1 | contig 239762 bp, 250 predicted proteins | sample MGYA00245781_ERZ724031 | MGnify/ENA primary metagenome ERZ724031 (study PRJEB28704, sample SAMN03018317) | fermentation metagenome | biome: anthropogenic terrestrial biome; feature: soil...
TTGGGCAATTATTTTTATTGGGCAATTATTTTTATTGGGCAATTATTTTTATTGGGCAATTATTTTTATTGGAATATGTTTTTATCCTGCCAAACCCTGCACATAAGATAAGAAACTGTCTAGATAATTCCACATCTGGTTGAGGAACCCTTGTGATTCAGTGGCTTGTTGGGTTGCGTTTTGGAAACTGGTTTTAAACTGTTCTAAGCTTCCCTGTGCCTGCTGGGTATTGGAGAGTGAACCGGCTATTTGATCGGCTTGTTGGTCTGTGATGTTGATGTTCATTTGGTTGGCCACGTTTATCACGATGACCTTGATATCGTTTATATTGGTTATGTTCTGGTTCTGTACATCGGTCTGCACCCTTTCAAAGAGGTCGGCTATCTCATCTGGAGTATGGTTGGTTTCATTGGCTATGTTACTCTGGGTATAAAGTTCCTGTGTAGCTGCCTGTTTAGCTTCATCTGGGATCTCTTCACCTACTGCAATTTCATAGGCTTTCATTACACCTGCTAAAGCAGATTCACCACTCGCTGATACTGGCGAAGTTACAACCACATATCCATCTGTAATACCAGTAGACTTAAGGGCGTTTTCATACATCTTAGGTGTCACCAAGGTTATCTTACTTTTATCCACAATAATTTTTATGCCGGGACTGTAGCTTAGATCGACCATTGCACAAGATAATATCTGGTTGGGTGTATAGGTAGTACCGCTGATATTCTGGGATATGGAATTAACTTCTGAGGCAGTGATAACCCGTACAGTAGAGTTATCTAAGTTTTTATCAGTGTTTGAATTGAAATAATCCATTACTGCATTTTTATATGCTGAATTGGTATTTGTGCCTTCTCCCAGGGTTACTACTAACCCTGTAGCCGAATATATTGGAGCTAAAGCCATTAATATGACTAGAATTCCTATCAAGATTTTTTTCATATCCATCACCTAATTGTTCTTTTTCTAAACTCTTTTTTCCTTTTATTTTTCTTTTTCTATTCCTTTTTATGTCTATTTTCTATTTTTAAAAATATTTGATTTCAATAGTATTTTTAGCAAATAAGAATTTAAAATCTTCTATTAATGAAATATACCAGATAAAAATTAAGAAATATGTAATACTGTGAGGGCTATTAATATCAGATAATATGTAATGCTTTGTAGTTATTTAATCCTAAATTAAAAATTCTATTCCAGGAGAATTACACGGCTTTCTTGTGATTCATTCACAACTTCCCGGTTACACAGTTCAGCAATGGAACTTGCGAAATCCCGAATATCCTGATTACGTGGCATGTTACTAAATTCCAACCTTTTCCTGGAGTTTCCCACATACATGTATGCCTTGATTTCTATAAAATCGGGGTTGCTCCTTTCAATGATCTTCGCATATTCCTCTGACAAGGTCATGTTGTAGTTTTTAACGCAAGTCATACGGATCACAGTCCGGGAGTTGAAACTAGATAAGAGGTCAAGTGATTCATTTAGTTTTTCCCAGCCATTTTCTATTTGGGGATTGCAGAGATCTTTATATATTTCCTGTGTAGGTGCATCAAGTGATAAGTAAAACTGTGTTGGTTCCACTTCCAAATCTTCTAGTTTTGATGGTGAAAGCCCATTGCTCACTAAGAAGGTGGTGAAATTTCTCCTTTTAAATTCAGCCAACATATCATCTATCAATGGGTAGAGCATTGGTTCACCCGCCAGGGAGATTGCAGCGTTGTTGGGGTCCTTGCTCTCCTTGAGCTTTTTGAGGTCAGACTGGGAGTTTCCAAAGAAACCACAGAGGAGATTTCTCTGGGCATCTATGCAGCCTTCAATGATCTCTGATGGTTCGTCATAATCCTCGTTCCACTCAGTATCAGTTATTGATATATCTCTCCAACAGAAAAGGCATTTATGGTGGCAGTAGGAGATACTGGGGGACATCTGCAAACAACGATGACTTTCTATCCCATAAAATTTTTCTTTGTAACATACTCCTTCATTTATTATACTCTTCTTAGTCCAATGGCATATCTTGGCTGCTGCATGGCTCTTTGATCCTACGAACCGGTATCCTTTTTTTTTCAGGTCTTTAAAGTCTTGAAAAGTGAGTGGCATCTAAACTCCTTGAAAATTGATTGTATATGGTCGGATTCAATTGTAATAAATTAATGCAAGTATTATATAAATAACTCCTCTAACAGTAATAAATATTTATATTTACATTAAACTAATTTATTATCGATACTGAAGCCTGTTAATGTTTTAATAAATATATCTCTAGTTAATAATTATTATTCTCCTGATTAAAGAAGTTTCATAGCGATATATTAATTAGATGGATAATCATCCCTGTAAAAAAACATATATTACGGGTATTTTTGGTAAATAACCTTTGAAATGCCTTTGAAGCCCTGAAAAAGGCATATGGATGAGTTAGAGACATAACTTAAAATTTTTAAATTATCCAGTGCGTCTTATATCTAAAAAAGAGCCATGATAGCTCCTTTTATTCAGTTTTAAATAGTAAACTTTATAAGTGATGTTTCAAGATACTAGATTTAGTTTTAAAATAACATTTTTTCAGTCCGGAATGATCAAAAAATAGTTTCTGGGCATGGAGGCGGTATAATTAATAGAAATTTAACTCTGGCAGTTGTATCGCTGCTAGCTATAGTAATATTTGTAAATGTAAGCGATGTTTCAGCTGCGAGTACTATAACTGTAGATACTAATTCTGTAGTTAAATCTTCAGACACAGTGAAAAATTACGTTGAATCTAAAAATACAGTTCCAAGTACGGTAACAGTGGATAATAAACAGGTAACATCAGAACAGTACTTGTATCTTTTAACCTCAAGTGTTACTAACTTAAACAAGAACAACAATAATGCGATAACAGTAAAATCAATATTTAAAGCACCTAAACCTACTGAAAGCCTAAAGAGCGGTAATCTGCTGAAAAGCGAGTATATCAAATTAGCCGGTGATATTAGTACTTTTATAAACACCAATGGAAGGTTACCCAACTTTGTTGACACGTCTAAAGGAAAAATGAGACCAGAAAACATGATCTACACCTATTCAAATGTGGTGGCTTTCTATAAAACTAACAACCGACTACCTAACTACGTATCAATAACACCATGGAAAAACATAAGTGGAGAAGGCAGTAGTACACCAACTACACCTAATGCTCCAAGTACACCAAGTACCCTTAGTACATCAAGTACTCCAAGTACTAATTCTATAGATACTGGTTCTGTTGTTAACTCATCAAATGTAGTAAAGAACTATGTTGAATCTAATAAGTCAGTTCCAAACACAGTAACAGTTGCAGGTAAAAACGTAACACCAGAGCAGTACCTGTATCTTTTAACCTCCAGTGTTATCAACTTAAACCAAAATAATAAAAATAATATAACCATAAAATCAATAGCCAAGGCACCCAACCCCAGAGAAAACGTAAAAAGCGGTATCCTATCTAAAAGTGAATACATTTCCTTAGCCAATTCAATCACTGCTTTTATTAACAACAACGGAAGATTACCCAATTTCATAAGCACGTCCCTGGGAAATATGAGGCCAGAAAACCTGATTTACACTTATTCAAAGGTCGCGGCTTTCTATAAAACAAACAACCGATTACCAACCTCTGTATCAGTAACACCATGGAGCACTTTAAAGTCAGTATCAGAAGGTAGTCCAGCTACAATTGATGGGATATTTAAAACAGCAGCCAGGTACGGCTACAGTAGCGCAGCGCATGACGCAGCCACCATGGTAAAAATTGGCTCCGGAGACTGCTGGGCAATGAGCGATTACTTGTTCAAACAACTTAAATCAGCAAATGTTAAAGCTAGAATTCTTCAGTATGCTACTGCATATACAAGTAACCACAGATCTGTTCAGTATCGCGTGAATGGGGCCTGGATTGATGTACCATATCGGACATATGGTTTTCATGTCAACTTCAGAAACACATATGCAACTAAGTACGGCACGGTTATAGCATCCTGCTAAACCTACCTTAATTAATTTTTTACACACTCTTTTTTTTTAGATTAATTTTCTTAGAATCTATTTTTTTATAATTTTTTTATAATAACTTCCTAGGAATAAACCGTAAATATTTTTATGATCCTTCAATATATGGTGTTATAGATATTTCATACCTTTTTGGAGGATATTAAATGAAAGAAATCACCAGAACCCCCATGGTAATTCTAAATTTTAAAACGTACCTTGAATCCACTGGAAAAAACGCATTGAAGCTGGCTAAAATATCAGATGAGGTAGCCCAAGAAACAGGAGTGAATATTGCAGTAGCACCTCAGCACGCTGACCTCCTGCGTATATCCAGTGAAGTTGACATTCCAGTCCTGGCCCAGCATATAGATGCCATTGATGCAGGAGGGCACACTGGAAGTGTGCTATTTGATTCTGTAATTGAAGCCGGAGCTGTTGGAACTTTAATAAACCATTCTGAGATCCGTATGAAGTTAGCTGATATTCAAAATGTGGTGGCCAAGACAATTGAACATAAACTAATAAGTGTTGTCTGCACCAACAACATAGAAACAAGTGCAGCGGCAGCCACCTTGAAACCAACCTTCGTAGCTATTGAACCACCAGAACTTATAGGATCAGGTATACCAGTGTCAAAAGCAGAACCTGAAATAGTGGAAGGTACAGTGGAAGTTATTCATCAGATAGACCCTGGAGTAAAGGTTCTATGTGGGGCTGGCATCTCCACTGCTGATGATATGCAAGCTGCTTTAAAACTGGGCAGTGAAGGTGTACTTTTGGCGTCGGGAATTATCTTGGCAGATGATCCTAAAGCAGCACTCACCAATCTGGTGAGTAAAATATAATACTGTTTGGATTTTATAATTAAACCTTATTCACGTTATTAACATAAATGAGGATGTATTAAAAATGTCCCTGGACATCTACACAATGGATGATTTAAAGGTGAAGGATAAGACGGTTTTAGTTAGGGTGGATGTTAATTCTCCTGTAGATCCTAAAAGCGGCTTTTTATTAGATGATACCAGAATCAAACTCCATGCTGAGACCATCAGAGAGTTACAAAATAAAGGTGCTAAAACAGTTTTATTGGCCCATCAAAGCCGCCCTGGAAAGGCGGATTTCACCACTTTAAAGTATCATGCTGAGGCTCTATCAGAGATACTGGGCAAGCCAGTTGAATATGTGGATGATATTTTCGGAAGCAATGCTAAAAATCGTATATCCCAACTTCAAAGTGGAGAAGTCCTTGTTCTGGAAAATGTAAGGTTCTATTCCGAGGAAGTACTAAAAAGGGATCCAAAGATTCAGGCAGAAACTCATCTGGTGGAGAAACTAGCTCCAGTGGTGGATTATTATATCAACGATGCCTTTGCTGCTGCCCATAGATCACAGCCTTCTCTGGTAGGATTTGCACTTGAACTACCATCAGCAGCAGGGAGGGTGATGGAGAGGGAGCTTAAAATTTTATACAACACGGTTTATAATGCAGAAAGGCCGCGTGTTTATGTTTTGGGGGGAGTTAAGGTAGATGATTCCATTACCATTACAGAGAACCTTTTGAAAAAGGGTAGTGCTGATTACATCCTCACCACAGGACTTGTGGCCAACATCTTCCTGTGGGGTGCTGGTATAAACATAAAACAGGTGAATAAAGACTTCATTAAAAATAAAAATTATTGCGATTGGGTATTACAAGCTAAAAAATTGTTAAAAGAGTTTAAAGGTAAAATATTATATCCTAAAGATGTTGCCATACCAGTTGATAATAAAAGAAAAGAATTTTCAGTAAAGAAGATTCCAAACAAATCTATCCATGATATTGGCTCTGATACCATAAATGAGTACGCCAAGATAATTAGAGGAGCAGGTACAATATTTGCAAACGGTCCCGCAGGTGTGTTTGAAGAGGAAGGATTTAGTCTGGGCACAGAAGACATTTTAAATGCAATATCATCCTCATCTGGGCTTTCTATAATTGGCGGCGGACATCTGGCCGCAGCAGCCAATCAGATGGAGCTCACTGGAATTGATCACATAAGTAGCGGTGGAGGTGCTTCAATCAGCCTTCTTGCTGGGGATGAATTACCGGTGGTGGAAGTTTTAAAACAGGCTAAGAGTAAGTTTAAATTATAGTCTTTTCATAAACCTTTTAAGCAGTTATTCATGTAATATTCAATAATAGTTAGTGTAATATTTTACATGGTTAAATAATGCTTCAACCTTCGAAACTTTAGTATTTACCAAAAACTATTTAAGCAAACATTTCCAATAGCTAATATGCCTCGGTAGCTCAGTCTGGTGGAGCGCGAGACTTGTAATCTCGTGGTCGCGGGTTCAATTCCCGTCCGGGGCTCTAAAAAAGAAGCATACGTGGTTTAGATTTAAGATAGGGGACCATAGGGTAGCTTGGTCGATCCTTTGGGCTTTGGGAGCCTGAGACTCCGGTTCAAATCCGGGTGGTCCCACTTTAAATGTCCCGCCTTAGCTCAATTGGCAGAGCGTCGGACTGTAGATCCGAATGTTGCTGGTTCAAGTCCGGCAGGCGGGATTCTTTTATTAAGGTAAGAAAAAATTGAGATTAAAGTAAAAATTGAGGTAAATAAAACTTGATACACTTTGCATGATTACATCCCATCTGGCACAAAGTTTATATATATCATAGCTGTAAAAACAGATGTACTTATGCTGGCACAAATATAGGCATAAGAATAATCAAGTTTACTCTCGTTCTAAAGAGCTGCCCTGGTGGTGTAGGGGCTATCATGCGGGCCTGTCGAGCCCGCGACTCGGGTTCAAATCCCGGCCAGGGCGTTGTGGGCCCGTAGCTCAGTCTGGCAGAGCGCTTGGCTTTTAACCAAGTGGCCGCGGGTTCAATTCCCGTCGGGCCCGCTTCTTGATTTTAAACTGGAGGATGTATTGTGAAGAAGCAAATTTTAAAACATAAATTAGTTCCAGATCATGCTATTTTATCTAAGACAGAAGCAAATAAAGTAGTAAAACAATTAAACGTCCACCAAGAACAACTTCCTAAGATTAAAGCTGATGATCCCGTTGTCAAAGAGATAGGTGCAAAATCGGGAGATGTTTTGAAAATTACCAGGAAAAGTCATACTGCTGGAAAATTTGTTATTTATCGTCTAGTTCTTTAAGGTTCTGGGCAGAGATTATTATAATTATGATAATCAATTGCATATGAAATTAATTTATACATAAAAAATCATACTATATATTAATAAATAAGTTGAATAGTATTAATATATTAGCAAAAGTTATTAATATATTTTTTTAGTTCAAACGTGAAAGCTATGATTAGTTATGATTTATTTTTTGGAGGAATTTAATGGTTCAAAATGCATGGGAACTGGTTGATGCATTTTTTGATGAATACAACTTGGTAGACCACCATATCAAATCGTATAACGACTTTGTAGACCACAGAATACAGGATATAATAGACATAGCAGAGCCCATTGTTCTCGAACAGGGTGAATATTCCATAAAAACAGGAAATCTATCCATAAAAAATCCTTTCATTAAGGAAGCCGATGGATCCAAAAGTGACATCTATCCTACACAAGCTCGACTACGAAATTTAACCTACTCCGCACATATGTATCTGGAGATGTCCCTGATTAAGGGAGGGGAAGAGCAGGAAATGGAAAATGTATATATTGGTGAAATGCCGGTGATGTTAAAATCAAAAATATGCCACTTGAATGGATTGAATGAAGCGGAACTTGAAGCAGATGGGGAAGATCCCCAGGATCCTGGTGGGTATTTCATAGTAAATGGTTCTGAAAGGGCTATTGTCACCATGGAAGAGATTGCTCCCAACAAAATTATTCTGGAGCGGATAGGTGAAAAAGAAGATAGACGTGCCAGGGCAATTGTTACATCAATAAAAAGCGGATTCAGGGCAAGAATAAATCTGGAGTACAGGAAACCACGTAAAAAAGGTGTTTTCCTCAGGATATCCTTCCCATATGTGCCGGGGGAAATACCATTGGTAGTGCTCCTTAGAGCATTGGGTTTAGAAACAGATAAAGACCTGGTAAACAGCATATCCGAAGAAAATGACATACAATTCCTCCTTATAGATGATATACAGACATCAGAGATTACAAACAATTACGACGCCATCAAATACATAGGTAACAGAGTAGCCAAGGGAATGACCGAAGAATACAGAATAAAAAGGGCCGAAGACGTAATTGACCGATACTTACTGCCACATATAGGTGTGGAACCAGATAAAAGGACCGAAAAAGCTACCTACCTTGCTGAAATGGCTGAAATGCTCTTACAGGTTATATTCGATAAGAGAGAACCACATGATAAGGACCACTATGCCAACAAGCGACTCAGAGTATCTGGGGATTTAATGGAAGATCTTTTTAGAGTAGCCTTCACTAGTTTAACCAGAGATATGACCTACCAACTGGAAAGAAGCCTCACAAGAGGAAAAGAACCCTCTGTAAAACAGGCAGTACGTTCTGATGTCTTAACCGAGAACATAAAACACGCTATTGCCACAGGAAACTGGGTTGGTGGAAGGGCCGGTGTAAGCCAGTTACTGGACAGAACCAGTTACATGGGGACCTTATCTCACCTGAAAAGGGTTGTTTCACCATTATCAAGGAGTCAACCTCATTTTGAAGCCCGTGATCTGCACCCAACTCAGTTTGGTAAGATTTGTCCCAACGAAACTCCAGAGGGACCGAACTGTGGGCTGGTGAAGAACCTGGCCATTCTGGCCAAGATATCTGAAGGCTCAGACTCAAAGGAACTGGAAGATGTCATTAAGAAAATGAAGATTGTGAATCCAATTTAGAAAAATCAATTTAGAAAAATCAATTTAGAAAATCCAATTTAGAAAAAAATCCAATTAACGATAATAGGAAATCATGCAGACAAATTGGGGGAAAATACTTGAAAAAATCTAAAATTTACATCAACGGTAAACTAATTGGAACCTGCGAAGACCCGTATGAGTTTGTAGAAACCATGCGGAAGAAGAGGAGATCTGGTGATGTCTCCCACGAGATGAACATCACCTACTACGAAGACACCGATGAAATCTACATATTCAATGACCCTGGAAGAACCAGAAGACCGGTGATTGTGGTTAATGAAGGTGAGCCAACCTTAAAAGAGGAACATATTGAAAAATTAACCGATGGAGAACTCACCTGGCCAGACCTAATATCATTAGGTGTAATAGAATATTTGGACGCAGAAGAAGAGGAAAATACCTACATCGCTATGTTTAAAGAGGATTTAACTCCCGAACACACCCATCTGGAGATAGACCCATCTACTATGTTAGGTATCTGTGCAGGAATCATACCCTACGCCAACCACAACTCATCACCCAGAAACACCATGGAAGCGGGTATGACCAAACAGGCACTGGGATTATACGTATCCAACTATAATCTCAGAACAGACACCAGGGCGCACCTATTACACCATCCACAAGTGCCAATAGTTAAAACCAAAAGTATAGATGCCACACAGTATGATAAAAGGCCTTCCGGACAGAATTTCGTTGTAGCAGTTATGTCCTATGAAGGATACAACATGGAAGACGCACTCATACTGAATAAAGCCTCAATCGAAAGAGGACTGGCAAGATCATCGTTTTTCCGTTCATACGAAGCTTCAGAAAGAAGATATCCTGGAGGACAGGAAGATAAATTCGAAGTACCAGAAAATATTGTGCGTGGATACCGTTCAGAGGAAGTTTACAGACACTTAGATGAAGACGGCATAGTAAACCCAGAAGTAACTGTCAAATCAGGGGATGTTTTAATAGGAAAAACATCACCTCCAAGGTTCTTAGAAGAAATCGATGAATTCGGGACAGTTGCCGAGAGGAGAAGGGAAACCTCAGTAACAGTTAGACATGGTGAACACGGCACAGTAGATGCGGTATTTCTAACTGAAACTGTGGAAGGAAGTAAACTAGCAAAGATAAGGGTCAGAGATCAGAGGCAACCGGAATTCGGTGATAAGTTCGCATCAAGACACGGACAGAAAGGGGTCATAGGACTTATCGTAAGCCAGGAAGACATGCCATTCACAGAAAATGGAGTCACGCCTGATTTGATAATTAACCCTCACGCAATACCATCCAGGATGTCCGTGGGACAGGTTCTGGAGATGCTGGCAGGTAAAGCAGGAGCACTAGAAGTAAACCGTATGGATGGAACGCCATTCAGCGGTAATCATGAACTGGAAATAATGGATTTATTAAAGGCCAACGGATATGAAACAGCCGGAAGAGAGTCACTCTGCAATGGAATAACTGGGGAACGAATAGAAGCAGAAATATTCGTGGGAGTGGCATACTACCAGAAATTACACCACATGACCTCAGACAAAGTTTACGCCAGATCAAGAGGACCAGTACAGGTACTCACCCGACAACCAACAGAAGGAAGGGCCCGTGAAGGAGGACTCAGATTCGGAGAAATGGAAAGAGACTGTCTGATTGCCCATGGAGCCGCACTTGCGCTCAAAGAGAGACTGCTTGATGAATCTGATAAATATGAAGCTATAGTATGTGAATGTGGTATGGTAGCAATCTATGACCGTATAAGGGACAAAAAATACTGTCCAATATGTGGAGATGTTGAAACATTCCCAGTGGAAATATCATACGCCTTCAAATTACTCTTAGACGAACTCAAAAGCCTTTGTATATTCCCCAAACTTGTACTGGAAGATAAGGCCTAGAAAATCAATTCAAACCATAATAAAATCAGAATAATGGATATATATAAATTACCAAAATTTAGGAGAGAATAGCTTGCAAGGAATTTTAAAGAAAATTTCCCAGATAAATTTCGGTCTTTTATCCCCTGAAAACATCAGAAAGATGTCAGTCACCAAGATCGTAACTCCAGATACCTATGATGAAGATGGCTACCCCATAGAAGCTGGACTTATGGACCCCAGATTGGGTGTTATAGACCCTGGACTCAGATGCAGATCATGTGGATCCAAAGGAGGAGACTGTCAGGGCCATTTTGGGCATATTAACCTGGCCAGACCTGTTATCCATGTGGGATTTGCCGACACCATTCATAAAATACTCAGGTCAACCTGCAGTAATTGTGGAAGAGTGCTCCTCACTGAAAGTGAAATAGCCGAATACAAGGAAAAGATAGGAACTAAACATCAAAATGAGGAAAGTATAAACGACATCGTAAAGGAAATTTACACAGTTGCACGTAGGGATAAATGCCCCCACTGTGATGAAGATAAGGAAGAAATCAAGATAGATAAACCAGTATCAATTGTGGAAGGCAACTACAAGCTCACCTCTTCTGAAGTAAGGGAGAGATTGGAGAAAGTCAATGAAGATGATTACATACTAATGGGAATAAACCCCGATGTAGCCAAACCCGAATGGATGGTATTAACTGTATTACCAGTCCCACCAGTTACTGTAAGACCATCAATAACCCTTGAGACAGGGGAACGTTCAGAAGACGACCTAACACACAAACTGGTGGATATATTACGTATTAACCAAAGATTAAAAGAGAATATGGAAGCTGGAGCTCCACAATTAATTGTAGAAGATTTATGGGAACTCTTGCAGTACCACGTTACTACTTACTTTGATAATGAGGCATCAGGGGTACCACCAGCCAGACACAGATCAGGAAGACCTCTTAAAACCTTGGCTCAGAGACTCAAAGGTAAAGAAGGAAGATTCAGAAGTAACTTATCAGGTAAAAGGGTTAACTTCTCTGCCAGAACCGTTATATCTCCAGATCCCAACATTAGTATCAATGAAGTGGGCGTTCCAGAGATGATAGCCAAGGAAGTTACAGTACCTGTGTATGTGACTGATTGGAACATGGAAGACATGAAGGAACACATAGAAAACGGACCGGAAATACATCCCGGAGCAAACTATGTCATAAGACCTGATGAACGGAAAATAAGAGTCTATGATGAAACAAAAGAATCCATACTGGAAAAATTAGAGCCAGGATACGTAGTAGAAAGACATCTGATGGATGGAGATATCGTACTCTTTAACAGACAACCATCTTTACATAGAATGTCCATGATGGCCCATGAAGTAAAGGTTTTGCCTTACAAGACATTCCGTTTGAACCTATGTGTATGTCCGCCATACAACGCTGACTTCGACGGTGACGAGATGAACATGCACGTCTTCCAGACTGAAGAATCCCGTGCAGAAGCTAAATCACTCATGAGGGTTCAAGAACATATTTTATCCCCCAGATTTGGTGGTCCTATCATTGGTGGAATACATGATCATATATCTGGTGCTTATCTTTTGACCAGGGAAGGATCGGAATTTGAAGAAGATTACGTTTACCAAATGATTAAAAAATCAAATTTACCATTTCCAGAGCCAAAAAATAAGCCATGGACTGGTAAAGAAGTTTTCAGTCTTCTGTTACCTGATGATCTTAACATGGTTTATCGAGCGGAGATCTGCCGAAAATGTGACGAATGTCTGAGGCAGGAATGTAAAAATGACGCTTACGTAGTTATTGAAGATGGACAACTTATATCTGGTGCAATCGATGAAAAAGCCTTCGGTGCATTTTCTGGTAAGATTTTAGATTCAATTGTCAAGGACTACGGTACAGACAAAGCACGAGAATTCCTGGACTCTGCCACAAAACTGGCCATATCTGGTATAATGAAGAGAGGATTTACCACCAGTACAGCTGATGAAGAAATACCTCAGGAAGCCAAAGAACGTATAGAAGAACTTTTAAACATGGCAGAGAAGAGAGTTGAACAGCTCATTGAGGCTTATCACAATGATGAACTAGAAGCCCTGCCGGGTCGAAGCCTCAGGGAAACCCTGGAGATGAAGATCATGCAAGTCCTGGGAGAATCCAGGGACAAATCCGGAGAAATAGCAGAAAGCTACTTTGGAATGGATAATCATGCAGTTATAATGGCATTAACTGGTGCAAGAGGGTCAATGTTAAATCTCACGCAGATCGCCGCATGTGTTGGTCAACAGTCAGTTCGTGGTGGTAGAATTGAAAGGGGTTATAGTAAAAGAACCCTACCCCACTTCAAAGAAGGTGAACTGGGTGCAAAGGCCAGTGGATTCGTACACTCCAGTTACAAGGAAGGTCTGGACCCATTGGAATTCTTCTTCCATGCTATGGGTGGACGTGAAGGACTGGTGGATACTGCAATACGAACAGCCCAAAGTGGTTACATGCAGAGAAGATTGGTAAATGCCTTGCAGGACCTTAGCGTACAGACTGACGGAACAGTCCGTGACAACCGTGGAATCATAATCCAGAGCAAATATGGTGAAGACGGAGTAGACCCTGCTAAGAGTGACTACGGAAAAGTAGCAGATATAGACCGTATGATAGAAGAGATGAGGATAAAATCCAAGGCAAAATAAAATAAAAATTTATAATTTATCATTTAATGATTCGGGTGGTTTTGTGGATATTAAAAAGGTAACAAGTGTTGTAAAAAAGAAAAAAGCCGACTTCCCTGAAAGTCTTATACATGAGATAACAGATGCGTCGGAAAGGCATGAGCTAAAGGCTAAAGAACTGGAATTACTGGTTGATGAAATTAAAAAGGAATATGAACGTGCCGGAGTAGAAAACGGTGAAGCTGTAGGCACAGTAGCTGCTCAATCCGTGGGGGAGCCAGGTACTCAGATGACCATGCGTACTTTCCACTACGCCGGAGTGGCAGAATTAAACGTTACTTTAGGATTACCAAGACTTATTGAGATTGTGGACGCCCGTAAAAAAATATCAACACCCACAATGACCATATATTTCGAAGAAAACTATGGTACTGATGAAGAATTCGTTAGAAAAATAGCAAACCAGATAGGTAAGATAGTCTTCAACGATGTACTCAAGGATTTTAACGTTAACTATGCTGACATGAGTATGACCGTAGAAATAGATGAAGAAAAGGTTAAAGAAAAGAGACTTGAATACGATTCAATTATAGCTAAGATAGAAAAAGCTTTTAAAAAGGTAGTTATAAATAAAAACCTACTGAGTTTTGAACCTACAATTTCAGAATCAAAACATGCCATAAGAGAACTTAGACTTTTAGCCGATAAGGTCCATGATCTACAGATAAGCGGAGTTAAAAATATCGGAAAAGTGGTTATAAGCAAAGAAGATGTGGAATGGGTTATCCATACTGAAGGTTCTAACCTTGGGGCTGTACTCAAGATGGAAGGCGTAGATAAAACCAGAACCACCACCAATGATATTCATGAAATAGAAAAGATTCTTGGAATTGAAGCCGCTAGAAATTCCATCATCCATGAAGCACAGAGTACCATGGAAGAACAGGGATTAACCGTTGATGTAAGGCACATCATGCTGGTGGCAGATATGATGACTTCTGATGGGACAGTCAAATCCATAGGAAGACATGGTATAAGCGGTGAGAAAGCCAGTGTACTGGCACGTGCATCATTTGAAGAGACAGGTAAACACCTTTTAAGGGCTTCAATCAGAGGCGAAATTGATTATTTAACTGGTATAATAGAAAATATTATAATAGGACAACCAATACCACTGGGAACAGGATCGGTTGGCGTTATTATGAAAGCTAGAGATTAAGGAGGAAGTAGATTGGACGTAGATAGAGGAATTAGAGTCGCAGTGGACACAGGAAGCGTTACATTGGGATCTGAAAAATCAATACAGGGACTTAAACATGGTAAAGGTAAACTTATTATAATTGCCCAGAACTGTCCCCGTGACATTAAGGAAGATGTTTTACACTATTCTAAATTATCAGATATCCCGGTTTACAATTATGAGGGTACCAGTGTAGATCTTGGATCTGTATGTGGAAAACCATTCACCGTGGCCACCCTTACCATCAAGGATCCAGGTGACTCCAGTATATTAGAAGTAATGGGGTAATTTTTGTGACTATAAAATTTACAACCCACGAGATAAGGTATATAGCCCTTTTTGAGAGCATGACCGGAGCAACTGTAAAAGATTGCTTGGTGGATGATGAAAACGGAAAAATAACCTTCATGGTTAAAAAGGGCGATATGGGATTGGCTATTGGAAAAAGAGGAAGTACAGTTGCCAAAGTCCAGAAAACAGTGGATAAAGGTGTAGAGGTAATTGAACACTCCGATGATCAAGTGGAATTCATATCCAACATCATGGCACCTGCAAAAATCAGGAGTATAAGAATCCTTCAAAAGGAAAACGGAGAAAAAATAGCTACACTTGAAACAGATGCTCGTAATAAAAGGACTGCCATTGGAAAAGGCGGTCAGAATATTGAAAGAGCACGGGTACTTGCCAAAAGGCAGCATAACATAAATAACATCGTTATAAAATAATTGAATTTCAATCATTATATACTAAAAGATACTATTTAGATTACTGGATGTTATGATAAAAAAATTCATCAAATAAGATTGGAGGAGGAATCACACTTGCCAGGATTATTCGCAGCTAAAAAGCTTAAAAAGAATAGAAAAAATTTCAGGTGGAAAGACACCGAATATAAAAGAAAACAACTACGCTTAGACGTTAAAGCTGATCCTTTGGTAGGCGCACCGCAGGCCAGGGGCATAGTAATTGAAAAGGTGGGTATAGAGGCAAAACAGCCCAACTCAGCCATCCGTAAATGTGTAAGAGTGCAGTTAATAAAAAACGGTAAACAGGTCACTGCATTCGCACCAGGAGAAGGTGCAATAGGCTTCATTGATGAACACGATGAAGTGATGATCGAGGGAATAGGCGGAACAGCCGGAAGATCTATGGGAGACATTCCAGGGGTAAGATGGAGAGTAACCAAGGTCAATAACGTCGCCTTAGAAGAAATGGTTAAAGGTAAAATTGAAAAACCAGTAAGATAATCAGAGGTAATTTTAATGAGTTTTAAAGTCTTCGATAAATGGGATTTAGATGAGGTGAAGGTAGAAGACCAGGGTCTGGTAAACTACATATGCCTGGACGAAGTACTGGTCCCACATACCATGGGGAGACATGTTAAAAGGCAGTTCGCCAAATCAAGGGTTTCCATAGTGGAAAGGCTCATGAATAAAATCATGAGAACTGAAAGAAACTCTGGAAAGAAAAACAAGGCCTACAACATAGTCAAAGACTCCATGGGGATCATAAATAAAAGATCTAAAGAAAACCCCTTACAGGTCCTAGTAAAAGCAGTAGAACACACCGCACCCAGAGAAGAAACTACCAGGATAAAATACGGTGGAATTGGATACCAGGTAGCAGTGGACATTGCACCACAGAGAAGAGTAGATTTATCCCTTGGATTTTTAACCAAAGGAGCTCTTCAATCATCATTTAAAAGAAAACGAACAGTAGAAGAATGTCTGGCTGATGAATTGCTTCTTGCAGCAGAACGCGATACAAGAAGTTTTGCCATACAGAAAAAAGAAGAAAGAGAGAGAGTTGCCCGGTCCGCGCATTAATTACGCTATGATTGATACAAGACCCAGGGCAAGAATCAAATTTTTACAGGGTGGTTTTAGTGAGTAGACGAACTAAAATGATTAACAATATTAAGGAGCTGATGTACGACCCAAAACACATCAGAAACATCGGTATCGTGGCCCACATCGACCATGGAAAAACCACATTATCTGATAACTTGTTAGCTGGTGCAGGGATGATTTCATCTGAACTAGCAGGAGATCAGCGTTTCCTAGATTTTGATGAACAGGAACAGGATAGAGGTATAACCATCGATGCAGCAAATGTATCCATGGTCCACAAGTATAAAGAAGCCCAATACCTTATAAATCTCATTGATACACCGGGACACGTGGACTTCGGTGGAGATGTAACCCGTGCCATGAGAGCGGTTGACGGATCAGTGGTGGTCGTTTGTGCAGTAGAAGGAATCATGCCACAAACAGAAACAGTACTAAGACAATCGCTCAAAGAAAATGTGCGACCTGTATTGTTTATAAATAAAGTGGATAGGCTTCTTAACGAACTTAAACTTGATTCTGATGAATTACAACAGAGATTTATTAAGATTATAGCTAATGCCAATAAATTAATCAAAAATATGGCTCCAAAAGAATTTAAAGATAAATGGCTGGCTAGAGTAGAAGATGGAAGTGTGGCCTTTGGATCTGCATATCACAACTGGGCAATAAATATACCAATCATGCAGAAAACAGGAATAACCTTCAATGACATCTATGAATACTGTAAATCTGACAATCAGAAGGAATTAGCCGAAAAAGTACCAATACATGAGGTTCTTCTGGGTATGGTTGTGGAACACCTGCCTAGCCCCGACATAGCTCAGAGATACAGGGTACCAAACATCTGGTCTGGAGACATGGAATCCGAAGAAGGACAGGGAATGATAAATACTAATCCAGACTCGCCTCTGGCAGTCATGGTTACCAACGTAAGTATTGACAAGCACGCCGGTGAGATAGCAACTGGAAGAGTTTATGGTGGAACAATCGAAAAGGGTAGTGAAATCTATTTCGTAGGGTCCATGGGCAAGGCTAGAACTCAGCAAGTAGGAGTATACTTCGGACCAGAAAGAGTGAACACCGATAAAGTACCAGCAGGAAACATTGTGGCCATAACCGGTGCAAGAAACGCAGTAGCCGGAGAAACTATAACCAGCTACGGAAACAAGATCAGTCCCTTCGAAAGTATAGAACACATATCAGAACCAGTGGTAACTGTTGCTGTAGAAGCTAAAAATACTAAAGACCTTCCTAAACTCATAGAAGTGTTAAGACAGATTGGTAAAGAAGACCCCACAGTCAGAGTGGAGATCAATGAAGAGACTGGTGAACACCTGATATCTGGTATGGGAGAACTCCATCTGGAGATCATAGCCTACCGTATAAAAGATAAAGGTGTTGAAATTGAAACATCCGAGCCTATTGTGGTATACAGGGAAACCATAGCTGGTACCGCTGGTCCAGTGGAAGGAAAATCACCAAACAAACACAATAGATTTTATTTAGACATTGAACCATTGGAAGAATCCGTATTTAAGGCAATACAGGAAGGAGATATAAAAGAGGGACGGGTTAAAGGTAAAGAACTGGCAGCTAAATTCCAGGAATATGGCCTTAAAAAAGATGAAGCCCGAAAAGTATGGGACGTCAACAAAAGATCCCTGTTTATCAACATGACCCGTGGTATCCAGTATCTGGACGAGATAAAAGAACTCTTAATGGATGGATTTGAAAGCACATTGGACGATGGGCCTATAGCTAGAGAAAAGGTCATGGGAATAAAGGTGCTCCTTAAGGATGCTAAAATTCACGAGGATGCAGTTCACCGTGGACCGGCACAGGTATTACCTGCTATAAGGAAGGCAGTTTACGGTGCAATTATGATGGCCCAGCCAAACCTGCTGGAACCAATGCAAAAAGTATATATCAACACACCACAAGATTATATGGGTGCAGCAACTAGGGAGATACAGAACAGAAGAGGTCAAATTGAAGATATGTCTCAAGAAGGGGACATGACGACGCTTCAAAGTAAAGTACCAGTTGCTGAGATGTTCGGATTTGCAGGAGACATCAGATCTGCTACTGAAGGACGATGTTTATGGTCCACAGAAAGTGCAGGATTTGAAAGGCTGCCGCGAGAACTTCAAAAGACCATCATAACTGAGATAAGACAGAGAAAAGGTTTAAGTCCCGAACCATATGGTCCGGATCATTATCTGGGATAGGAATTTAAATCTTTAAAAAGATTATCCTTTAAATAGGTAGAAGTAGAAATTATATAGAATAATCGATTAGGTTAAAAAGGAAAAATTATATAGATTAATGAGTAGACCAACTATGAATTCATCCTAACTAAAATAATGTAAATAGATGGAGGTATATTTTATGGCCAAAAAAAAAGAACATATGAACTTAGCGTTTATTGGACACGTAGACCATGGTAAATCCACACTTGTCGGACACCTGCTCCTACAATCTGGAGCTATAGCTGAACAACAGCTGTCCGCTGGAGAAGACAAGTTTAGATTTGTTATGGACAAGCTGAGTGAAGAAAGAGAAAGAGGGGTTACCATCGACCTTGCACATGCAAAATTCGACACACCCAAATATGAGTTCACTATCGTGGACTGCCCAGGACACCGTGACTTCGTTAAAAACATGATCACCGGAGCATCCCAGGCAGACGCCGCAGTATTAGTGGTAGCTATAGATGACGGTGTAATGCCTCAAACAAAAGAACACGCTTTCCTGGCAAGGACATTAGGAATCAACCAGTTAATTGTAGCCATCAACAAGATGGACCTGGTTAACTACAGTGAAGAAAAATTCAATGCCCTCAAGGAAGACGTAGGAAACCTGATAAAGACCGTGGCTTACAAGCCAGATGAAATCAACTTCATACCTATATCTGCATTTGAAGGAGATAACATCACCAAATCTTCCGAAAACACCCCATGGTACAAAGGACCAGACCTGGTAGAAGCATTAAACGCCTTTTCTGCTCCAGAAAAACCAACCAACTTACCATTACGTGTACCTGTACAGGATGTCTACTCCATTACTGGAGTGGGAACCGTACCAGTTGGAAGAGTTGAAACAGGTATAATGAAGAAAGGTGAAAACATCATATTTGAACCACCAGGCGCCAGCGGAGAAGTAAAATCCATCGAGATGCACCATGAAATGCTAGATATGGCGGAACCTGGTGATAACGTAGGATTTAACGTACGTGGTGTAGGTAAAAACGATATTAGAAGAGGAGACGTTGCAGGACACACTAATAACCCGCCATCTGTGGCAAAGGAATTTACAGCCCAGATCGTGGTACTGCAGCACCCGGGAGTTATCACCGTGGGTTACACACCAGTATTCCACTGTCACACTGCTCAGGTAGCATGTACCTTCCTGGAACTCCAGAAGAAGATGAATCCAGCTACAGGTGCAGTTGAAGAGGAAAATCCTGACTTCCTCAAGACTGGTAACGCAGCTATCGTTAAAGTTAAACCAACCAAACCAATGGTCATAGAAAAGATCAAAGAAATTCCACACATGGGAAGATTCGCTATCCGTGATATGGGTCAGACCGTAGCAGCTGGAATGTGTATCGATCTAGTACCAGCAAAGTAAACTTATGGTAGATATTACCGGGAGGTAAGGGTGGAACGGTTCAAATTCTACCTGCTTCCTTTTATTTTTTTATGGAGGATCTAAATGCATAAAGCCAGAATAAAATTAACAGGCACCGACCCAGAGAAACTTGCCTATGTATGCGACCAGCTAAAAAGAATAGCCGAGAGAACTGGCGTGGACCTATCCGGACCCATACCACTACCAACCAAGAAACTGGTAGTACCCACCCGTAAATCCCCTGATGGAGAGGGAAATGCAACCTGGGAAAAATGGGAACTGCGAATCCACAAAAGACTGGTGGGCATAGAGGCCGATGAAAGGGCCATGCGTCAGGTCATGAAAGTTAATGTACCTGACAACGTGAGCATTGAAATTGAGCTTAAAAGCTAATTAATATTTTTTAAAATAGACTGTTTTTATTGGGGAATGTGACCTTTCAACCTTTATATAAGGTTGAAAAAATTCATATGCCATAACTTTTTAGAAAGTAGTTGAAAAAAGTTCTCATATGATTGCCGGGATAGCCTAGCCAGGTAAGGCGCGGGCCTTGAGAGCCCGTGGAGCTTTGCTCCTCCAGGGTTCAAATCCCTGTCCCGGCGTTAATTTTAAATTTTAATTTTTCATGTAATTTCTTTAACAAATTATTTTTTAAAACAAGTAATTTGAGCATTATCTAATTTTCTATGGATATATGAAACTAAAGTTAATAAATCTAAAGCATCTTGTTCATTTATTTTCCATTTAATTTTAGGTTCATGAGCTGTGGTATTTCGAAATATTCCAAAAGTCCTTTAAGAAGATTTGAAAATCCTTTTTGTTCAGATTTTTCAGTATCGGTCAGTAAATTATTTATTATTAATATGGTTTTTTAACACTCTAAAGGTGGTGTCAATTAATTCAGCACCATCTGTATTGAGACCTGTTTTATCTCTAATCTTATCTGCAACACTTTTGGTGGCTTCAAAAACAGCATGAAAATAATTATCGACCATTAACTCAGATTTACAAAAATTTAACACATCTTGATGAACATTTCTATCAATTAACTTTTTATTTAATTTATTGGCTCTCATTGGTGCTTCATTAATTGTTTCAATTTTTGAAACTTTTTTTATTTTCCCATTCTCTAATAACTCATATTCCCTCAAAGCTAAAACCGAATTAAGGCGGTCTTTTCTATAATTAAAAATTTCAATAAAGGGCTCATTCCTTTAGATTTGTGTTGATTCATTGGTTTGTACAATCTTTTATGCCCACTATCGTCGTAAAATTGTAGTTCTCCAGCGCAATGGTAGCTTTCAAAATCACCAGGCAGTTCCCCGGGCTGTAGATCATAACGGCCCCCGCATGATTTGCATTTTAAGTAACCCATTAACATCCCCTACTTTGAATTTATTCTTATAATATAAATAATCTAAGTAAAGGAATTAACTCATAAAACGATGTTTTAACATAATATCTATTCCTGTTATCTTTAAGGATAAAATGGAAAAAGTTATTAATAATATTAAAAAAACTAAAAATTAGTAATAATTCTTTTAAAATAGGGGAATGATGGGTTGGATGCTAGATTAATGGGTGGAATAATAATAATTTGTGCTATTGTTGTAGCCGCAGGTGTTTTTTATTATAGTAATAATTTTAATACGTCAGGAGAGAGTAATAACAACATTTTAAACACCTCGAATAATAATACCACCAATACATCTACCAATCAGTTGCCTTTATCTATGTCTGTAAATAATCAGTCGAGCCCTAGTCCATCACCCGGTCCCGGTCCGTCCCCAGGCCCTACTCCCCCAGGCCCTACTCCTGATCCTATGGATCATACAATCAGTCTTTTTGATCAGTATGTGAAATCCACTTTTTCAAAAGCTTCAAATGCAGGTTTACCTGGAGCGGCCGTGGTTCTAATTTATAAAGGTAAAATAGTTTCCATTAATACTCTTGGAGTAAGGGATCTCGAATCTAAACTTCCTGTTACTCCTGATACTTTATTTTTACTGGCATCGGTAACAAAGACTTTCACTGCTACAAATGTCGCTCAACAAGTCGATAAAGGTTTAATGCGTTGGAATGATACGGTAAAATCATATTTTAATGATCCAGATGAATTTTATTTATATGATCCAGTTGCCTATGATAATTTAACTATAGCAGATTGTCTTAAACATACAAGTGGGATACCTGCTGCAGAAGGGGATATGGAAGCTTTTTGGTTTAACAACAGTTATTCACACATGCTTCATAATCTGCGTTTTGTACAAAATACCAGTACATTAGGTACTACTCATCAATATAATAATGTAATGTATGCATTGGGCGGATATTGTGCTGCCCTTGCAAACAACAAGTCTTGGGACCAACTAATTAAAACTGAACTTTTAAACCCCCTGGGAATGAATACAGCAACTACCAATGTCTATGATTTCTTAAACTCACCCAACCATGCAACTCATTATTTTACCTATTATAATGATATTGGATCTCTCATTACAGTGCCTTCATATCCTCCTGCTTTAGATGAGATTGGACCTGCAGGCAGTATGGGTGCTTCAATTAATCAGCTAGTTAATTGGCTCAAATTCCAAATAGATGATAATGGAATGTTTAATGGAATTAAAATAATTTCTAAAAATGTTTTAGATACAACAAAAACTGGATATGTTTATATGGATGATAATAATGATACCATGTATGGATATGGATGGTATGTTGATAAAACCCATATTTCTCATGCAGGTACAATGCCATCATCAAAAACATTCGTAAATTTCTATCCATCTACCGGAATTGGTCTGGCAATTTTAACAAATCAGGATTGCTGGGGGGAGGCCTTTAGATACAGTGTATATAAAAAGTTCATTGATTTACTTAAAGGCGACCAAAATACTGATCCCTGGCCAATATATTATGTTACTTATAAACCCGTATACACACCACCGCCTGATAACCCAACCGAACCAGGAGACCTTACTAATTATGATGGTGTCTATTTAAATAATTTTTATGGGAATATCACCATTAAACTTGAAAAAAGCAATTTAATTTGTTATTATGGTAATAACACACTTCCATATAGTTTAAATCATTGGAATAATACAATTTTCACCATAAGAAGCACAGGCGATGTAATTACTTTTAAAAATCTTACATCTGGCAAATATCAACAATTAATAACATATATGGCACCGGATTATACGGTTATACCAAAAAATGTAACAGGTACATTTAATCGTACTCAATAAAATTCTTAATATCTGTATTTAATTTTTTTTAATTTTTACATAATCTTATTAAGCTATCAAACATAATATTTTAAAGTTTGAGGTGAATTTGCTGGATCATTTAACACTTCACAGTTAGAACAGTCATACAGAACCTGGGACTTTCACCAGAGTAACACGAGCCCTTGTTTCGGCTATTAAAATTTGGATTAAATTAAAGAGTTATTTTTATGGCTAAAATAAAAGATTTAATCTTATTTTTGCTTTTAATAATTCTATTAATATTGAACTACTTTTATATGGAACAGAAGCATCTATATCTGTATATATTTTTAATTGTCTTTTTCAGCTTTAGCTTCCTTTCTTTATTAATTTCAGGCAGATACGGTGCGAAAATATTAGGTTGGGCCTCTATATTTAAATATCGGGACTATACTTCTCTTTTCATTTATTTTACTCAGCTAGGGGTTTTGTTTAATGCTGTAATTGTTTTTTACTATGAGATCTATTTACCAGTCCTTGTTTTTGGTGGCTTTATTTTTATTTTAATGGGTATGGGTTTTAATTTGCAGGTTAGAAGAGAATTGGGTAAAAATTGGGTTCCTCTGGCTAAAACTACTGAAGGTCAGGAGCTTGTAACTTCTGGTATTTATTCCAGAATTCGCCATCCTTTTTACACTTCTATTTTAATTCTCTTTCTTGGAGTTGCCCTTATGACATTGAATATTTTCAGCACGGTATTTTATTTTTTATTCATTATTTCCATTCATTTCAGGATTAAAAAGGAGGAAAAAGAATTAATACATAAATTCGGCTCTGAATATATTAAATACAAAGAGGATGTACCCAAGGTGATTCCAAAGCTGATTAATTAGTATCTACAATTTAGTTAATGTTTCACAAATTATTTATATCATCAACCCAATAATCTATCATAGAAGTTGAATTTTTCTTTTAATTTCTAAAATAATGGTTTATAAATACCTTTTTAACTATTTGAATCAGTTTATAACTAATACTATCGATTTTATATCGAATAATTGATTTTTAAATAATTTACGCCTGATTATTATGAATTCCAGCAACAAACAATCCTCAGACATTGACCAGCGAATTGCCATGGTAACTGGAGACCCAAAACGCGCAATACGCGTGTTATCGGTACCCATGATAATTTCCATGCTACTCATAATGTCTTATAACCTTGCAGATAGTATATGGGTCGCTGGTCTGGGTCCGAACGCCATAGCAGCCTTAGGTTTTACTGCCCCTATTTTTATGCTAGTTACAGGGTTAGGCAATGGGCTGGGTGCCGGTGCAACTTCACTTATAGCACGTTGTATAGGAGCAGTGAATAAACAAAAAGCAGATAATGCTGCGATGCATGCAATAATACTCGCAATAGTGGTATCAGTTATTTTAACCATAGTGCTTTGGATATCCCTTCCTTTTATTCTCCAGGCTGTGGGGGCGGGTAGTACAATTGGTTTAGCTTTGGAGTATGGTGAGGTTGTATTTGGTGGTCTGATCTTCCTGATATTTTCCAGTGTTGCCTCGGGTATTTTAAGGGCTGAAGGGGATGTAAACAGGCCCATGTATGCCGTAGCTGTTACCACAATCCTTAACGTAATACTGGATCCCATATTCATCTACTACTTTGGATGGGGTATAGCCGGAGCTGCATGGGCAACAATACTATCCTCAAGCATCTCCTGTGCAATAATGATCTACTGGATGATTATAAAGAGAGACACCTATGTTAAATTCTCACGCAAAGGTTTTAAGGCTGATTGGAATGTCACTGGTAATATTTTAACCGTAGGACTGCCGGCAAGTGCAGAATCATTTGTAATGTCTATTTTAGGAGTGTTCTTAAACCTGATATTAGTGGTTACCGGGGGGACAGAAGCAGTGGCAGTTTACACTGCAGGATGGAGGGTGGTGATGATGGTTATGATACTACCTATTGGAATTGGAACTGCTACCATAACAGTTGCGGGAGCTGCTTTTGGGGCTAGAAAATATGACAACCTAAAAACTGCATTGACATATTCAACTAAGTTAGGCCTTACAATATCCATAGTTGTAGGGCTGTTGTTATACATATTCTCTGGATTTATAGCTGCTGTATTTACCTATTCACCACAGACTGCCAATCTGGCACCTGAAATTGCAGCATTCATACAGGTGATGTTTCTGTTCTTCATACCTATTCAAATGGGGATTTCCGCAAGTTCTGTTTTCCAGGGTATGGGTAAGGGACTAACCTCTCTAGTATTAACTGTTCTTAGAGAATTAGCTTTCATTGCGGTTTTCGCATACTTATTTGCATTCATATTTAACTTTGGAACTCATGGGGTATGGTGGGGTTTGGTGGTTGGAAATGCAATAGGTTGTATATTAGCATATGCTTGGGTAAATATGTATTTAAAACGGTTGAAAAGATATTTATAGGAGATTCAAGATTCTAAAACGTTTAAAAATAGATAGATTATATTATCTCTCCTCCTATGGAGATGGTATAATCTTTAACCATAATATTTTTTTCAGCCTTTTCTAAAGCTCTTCTGACTAATACTTCAATCCCAGAGCAGCAGGGAACTTCCATATGGACGATGGATATTGATTTAATATCCTGCTTTTCAAATATCTCCGCCAGCTTATCCACATACTGGTCTATTACTTTGTCTAATTTAGGACAGAGTATTATCAGTACCTTGTTCTTAAGGAATCTCTGGTGAAAGTTGGCGTAGGCAAAGGGTGCGCAGTCAGCTGCAATTAAAAGGTCAGCATTTTTAAAGTAGGGTGCATCTGGATTTAGAAGTTGCAACTGAACCGGCCAGTTTTTAAGTTCAGCCGCGTAAATCTGTGCTTCTTTTCTACTTTCTTCCCTTGTATGTTCAATATTCTGTTCCATAGAACCTGGACAGCCACATGCCAGGGGTGTTTCTTCTTCATAGTCAGGAACTTCAATGTCATTATCTTTCAGAAATTCAATTGCTTCATTTAGATATTGTGTCTGTCCGTGCTCCTTAAGATGTTTTAAATGGGCTTTGATAACGTTAGTACCTCCTTTTACAACATTTTCCATGACTTTTTTCTCATCATAAGGTTCGGCTTCTCTACTTTCTATCTCAATAGCATCTTCAGGACAATCTCCTATACAGGCACCCAGACCATCACAGAAAAGATCACTTACAAGACGGGCTTTCCCATCTATTACTTGTAAAGCTCCTTCAGGACAGCCAATCATACAGGCCCCGCAGCCAGAGCATTTTTCTTCGTTAATTTTTATTATATCTCTTTTCATTTTATTTTCCACCATCAAAACTAATAAGATTTTCAAATTTAATATCACAATTTTTTAATTAAATAATTAATCATTAACTATAAAAATAAATTATAAAAATTATTCCATTAAATAATATTAGTGGAGATAAGTCAATTAATTCTTAAAGTCTAAAAATTTGGTTTATATTCGTTATTACTTCGTATATTAATTAAATAATTACTTAATAATAAAAAGTATTTTGTTTACTTTTGAAAATGGTTAGATAGTAAGACAGTTCAATAATAATTTTAAATAGTGATTGTTTATTTATCTATTACTTAACATATGGCTCTCTATGCATCATAATAACTCTTAATACACTGAATTTCTGATTGTGGAAAACTTTATATGGAACTTATAAGAATAGTATGTATATTGACGAACTAGTTGATATTATGAAACCAGAAGAAATGTCCCAGAAATGCCCCGCATGCGGGTCAAAGGAAAAAAAGATCTCTAGAAAGAGTAGTCACAGAATTAATCCTGATGCAGCTTATATAGCCCATATACCCCAGGGAGATGTGGGTATCATCCGTTGTACAGAGTGTGGTCATATTTTTGAGTACTGCGCCCATCGAAATCCGCCATTGAAAGTTAAAAAAATACTTGTATAATTAATTAAAAATTAACAATTTGGTGATGATCATGAAACCAGAAGAAATGTCCCAGAAATGTCCCGAATGCGGGTCAACTGATAAAAGAATCTCCAGAAGGAGAAATACTGAAAAAGGCGCATCTCATATACCGCTCATACCTGAAGGAGATGTAGGACTTTTTAAATGCGCTAATTGTGGTCATATATTTGAGTATTGCTCAGATCCACAGCCACCAATCAAGGTTAAAAAGAAATTAGTGTAAAGCAATATTCAGTTATATTGCAAATTTTTATTTTATTTAACATTAGTCTAGCATTATAATTTTTAATAACTCCAGCTAATGTACAAGATTACTTGTTTATTTTTTAATTAATGTGTTATTATTTTTTTAATTTCATACTTGATGGTAATTCCAACCTTTATATACCATAATTAACTTTTATAATCTGATATTCATAGATTACAGATCCATAGATACAGACCGGGTTTTTATTGTTCATACCAAATATTTTATATAAAAAGCATGATAATCTATTAAGATGCCGGGATAGTCTAGTCCGGTAAGGCGCAGGATTCGAAATCCTGTTGAGCGATGCTCGTCCTGGGTTCAAATCCCAGTCCCGGCGTTTTTATTAATTCTTCTGGAGTGATTAGATTTTTACTATCTATTCAAATCTCAAATGAGTGATGATATTATGAGAAACTTAAACTCCTAATTTTTTATATTAAATTGAAACCTTATCAATCATTTTCTTTTTCTTCCAAGTCAGTAATGGAACCATCCTTAAACAAATATGTCCTAAGCTCTTCATCCCATACAGGCATATTCCTTCTTAACCATTCTATTGTCATGCAAGCATGTTCAATTTCTTCATCCCTATTATGAGCCATTATATCTTTTAATTCCTGATCTTGGGATGTAACTACCCTTTGATTATACCAATCAATAGCTTCAATTTCTTCTTTTAAGCTGTTGAGTGCCCTTACTATATTTTTATCCTTTTCATTCAGTAATTGTACTGGTTCATGATATCCGGTCATATATAGTCCCCCTAACGTTTTGTTTCATCATTTTAAGTTATTTTCGAGAAAAATATAATGTATGTTATATTATAATACTGTCTGTAGATTTTTAAAGTGGGGTTTTAATAATATTACCCACAATTAACATTTAAAAAATAATATTTGAATGGTTGGTTAGAACTCTTCGCATAGAATTTGGAAATATTTGGTGGGGTGATCACAGGCTGGACATTTTTCAGGTGGTTCTGCACCTTCATGTATGTATCCGCATTTTCTGCATTGCCATTCAACTGGACTCGATTTTTTGAACACTGTACCTGCTTCCACTTCTTTCAAAATCCTGGTGAATCTTGCTTCGTGATGTTCTTCCGCACGTCCTATGGCTCTTAATCTCTCTGCGATATCTTTATATCCTTCTTCTTCTGCCACATCTGCAAATTCAGGATACATCTCTGTATATTCGTAGGTTTCACCATTTATTGATGCTTTAAGATTTTCTATTGTGTCACTGGTAATGGTAGGGGTATCTGCTTCCACAATGATCTCACTTAGATCTTCATCTGTTTCTTCTTTTAAAGTGTTGATCATTCGCATTGACCATTTAGCATGTTCTCTTTCATTTTCTGCAGTGTTAAGCCAGATTTCAGCAAGTTGTTCGTATCCTTCCTTCTTTGCTGTTTTGGAATAGATAGTGTATCTATTTCGCGCTTGGCTTTCGCCTATAAAAGCTTTTGCTAAATTTTCTAATGTTTTTTTCATGATAATCACCATTTTATTATATAGCTTATCAACTATTAATTTATACTTATTGGTACCGAATTAAAAGGTGATATGTATGAGATCACTGGAAGAAAGCGTTGTAACTGCTATGGATGGTACAGATAAAAAATTATTCCCCTTCTTACCCTATATATTTCAGGATATTTGGGAAATTGGGGCTGATCCCAATGTAATCATAAGCCTTATCAGAAAAGAGCTTGATAATTTCCCTAATCCAAAAGTACTTGATTTAGGATGTGGGAAAGGAGCAGTGTCCATTAAAATAGCGCAACAATTGAATTGCATGTGTCATGGATTGGATGCAGTGCCTCAGTTTATTGATGAGGCTAATAAAAAGGCCAGGGAATATAAAGTAAATCATCTCTGTAAGTTTGAAGTTGCTGATATAAGAGAGGCTGTAAATACACTACCTGCATATGATATCATTATCTTGGGAGCTATTGGAACTGTTTTCGGTGATTATAACTCCACCCTTACAGTACTTTCCAAACACCTGAATAAGAATGGATTAATTATCATGGATGATTCCTATATTGAAGACAACAGTAAATTCGTCCATCCTCTAATACAAAAACTGGAAACAATTCATCAACAAATAGAAGCATCAGGTATGCGGCTTGTTGATGAGGTGATTTTTGATAAGATGGATATCAAGGACTCTGACGATCATATTTTCAGCAGTTTGGAGAAAAGATGTTTAGAGTTAATCAGGAAGTATCCCCACAATAAACAGATATTTGAAAATTATATTGAAAAACAAAGAGAAGAAAATTATATCCTTGAAAATAAGGTAGTTAGTTCAACATTGGTCATAAAGCTTCTTAACCCCGATTGAGAAGTGAAAGATGATTATTTAATGAAATACAGTTAGAAATATGAAAACAGCGAAAATCGAAATTAATATGCTTTAAAAGCGAGATGCCATTGTAACAAATGATAGCTGAATATGAATACAACTATCAGGGTAAATACAGATACTATCACAAAGTCCCTGTAATCAGCGAACCTGTAGCAATGAGGCCTAGTTTAAGAGAGGCCTAGTTTAAGATATAAGAAATATTGTAATTGATCTGGTAGTGACTATGCCACTCACAATCAGTACAATCAATAGGAAGGTGAAAATTAGGTAATCGATGATCATTTGGATATGATTAGGGATGAAATTTAAAAGATGAAGATCATCCCTCAATTTTTAAATTCCAAGGATCACATATTAAATTTTAAGGATTCTCATTCTAAATTCTAAGGAGATTTGTATTTTTTATCAAAATTACGCCAGGATTTAGCAATGTAGGGTTCACATTTATCGAGTTCTGTTAAAAGACATGCTCTTATGGTATCGCTTTTTATCTCTCCGCCTTTATCCAGCTTTTTATTGATGTTATCAAACACGGCTTTAATAATATCTTCTTTTTCATCTACACTGTAACCAGCATCTATGGCTGCTTTCTGCAGGGAACCTTTAATTTTATCTGGTTTATAGGGCTCCACAGTACCTTTTCTTTTTAATACTTTGGTCAAATTTTCACCTCATTTCTACATTATATTTATATTCGTGATTAAATAAATTATTTCCAGCAATCCTCGAAGATAGAAGTAGTTGTGCCTAAATTGATTCAGCAAATTTTTTAAAAGGAGGTTAATATTTTGAAGGGCAAATACGCAACCATATCTGGATTTTTATTTTTCTTAGCCGGAACAATAATATTAATGGGAATCATAACTGCAGAGTCCTACTATCCAGACCAGCCCGTCTATACCACCCGTAACAGTATGATCAGTGATTTAGGGTCTACTATGCCACCAAACAGTATAATTACCCAACCATCTGCAACCATATTTAATTGGAGTATGATATTAACCGGAATACTAGTACTGGTGGGGACATATTTTTTATATAGATTTTCAGGTGATAAACTAGCTGCTATATTATTTGGATTATTGGGTTTAGGAGCTTTAGGTGTGGGGTTATTCCCGGGAAATGTGACTCCTCATCACCCTATTTTTGCAATGTTAACATTTATAAGCGGAGGATTAGCTGCTATATATTCTTTCCGGCTGATTGATTCCCCATTTAAATTTCTGACACTTTTATTAGGTGTTTGCTCCCTGTTTTTTATTTCAATGTATCCCATGTTCGAACCCCTGTTGGGATCAGGGGGAGTTGAAAGATGGGTAGCCTACCCAATCATACTCTTCATGATTGGATTTGGGGGATATTTAAATGGATTAAATACTAGTAAGAAGTCAAATAATTAAATTAAAGCTGGAAAGGGGGCTCAAGTTTAACTTCATCCAGCAACGTGCTGGTGGCTCTAACTTGTTCATCGTCACCAGTGATCACCAGCCACAGTGAACCTTCCGCCCCATTTACTCCCCCGCCAGCTACAACTTGGGCATTGGCACCAGTTAAGGTGTAAATTGCATCTATTTCAGTAAATACTTTACCAGTTGTGGGAAAAAGCCGTGGGCATGAGCACCTGGTGCGTTGAGTAATTGAGCTAAATCATTTAGATCATCAGTCACCTGTTTTTCCAAACCAACCGGATGAATTAACCGAACCCGCCGACCTACCACTGCCTGCATGGCAGCACCAATAGTACCTCCATGGGGATCACCAATTAGAACCCCAGCACGTCTGCGTGAAATATCCAGGACATTTGCGCCCTTTAAAATAATATCCCCTTCCATCAAATCATTTACTGCATCAAAAATTGTTAGGCCCTTCTTCCATTTACCCCTCTGGATAACTACATCACCAGAAAACTGTTTTTCATTAGAAAGCCGTCCATATCTGTTACATGTTGTCCTGGAGGGAGCACAACTCCCCTAAAAAATCTTTCCCTGGAGAATCCTTCTATTTGATTGATTGATGATAAAATCTCTTCTGCCGCATATCCGTTGGTAGTTCCAGCCACTATAATAAGTGTTTTTGTTTTAATGGCATCTTTAATAATTTTATTTGAGGCTAAAGCCCTTCCAATTAACCTTTTCCCTGCAGCGGGAGTGATTAAGAATTGTTTCATTTTTTTCACCTCGATTCATTAATAGATCATTATAAAATACTATTGATTTAGAAGATACCTTATACATAAAAATTGAGGGAGGTATTTATTATGGAGATTACCGAAAAAAGAATAGCAGATGAAAGAGTTGCTTATATCCCCTATATAGGTAGTTACGCTAAAATACCCGAGCTAATTGCAAAAGTTGGACAATGGATAACTGATAAAGAGTTTAAAATGACAGGTTTGGTATATGGAACATTTTTTAATACTCCAGAGCAGGTAAGTGAAGATAAACTGCAATATGAGATTGGGTTTGGATTTGAGGGTAAGATAACTGCCATGCAGGAAGGAGACATAGGAATTAAAGAAATACCAGAACATACTGTATTAGCTGCCCAACATAAAGGACCTTATACCGAAGTAGGACCGGTTATTCACGCTGTAATTAATTATGCCCTTGAGAATGGTTACGATATAGTTGGACCCATCAGCGAAGCCTATCTGAATAGTCCTATGGAGACTCCTGAGGAGGATCTGTTAACTGAAGTAAGGATACCGGTTATAAAAGTTGGATAATTCCATTACTATAAAATTATCAAACAAGGTAAGGAATTAATGCGGGTAAGGAATCTAATACAGTACTAAAATCTAGTTACTTATATTTTTCCACAATTTCAGCAAAGGAATTGGCTATGTAATCAGTCTGTTCCTGAGTGAATCCATATGAACTGCATTTGAACCATTTTGTCTGGCCCCTTTTAATTCCTACAATCTTTCGCTTTTTTAATTCTTCATAGAGAAAGAAACCACGGCGGGGATGTTTACCTGCTATATCATCAAATACTGGAGTTTCAAACCTGACCAGGTCATGTTCCTTTGGTTTCACCCCTATTTGTTTGATACCTCCGATTTTCTCCATCTTATCCACGAATAATCGGGTCTTACTGACTTCATATTCCCATTTTTTTACCCTTTCTATTACATATGGTAGAGAAGCCATGAGAGTGGCAACTGGGGCTCCTCGACTGGTACATCCCAGCATTTCTATCTCCTTAACTGCATGTTTTTTAGACAATTTAAGAACAGTGTCAGCCCATTCATCCTTTAAACCCATCACACCTATGGGTCCTGATGCAGCCATACTTTTATGGCCGCTTCCTACTACAAAATCAGCGTTAAATGCTTGGGCATCTACAGGTAGACGCCCCATGGAGTAAGCGCAATTTAAAAGTAGTGGAACACCATGATCGTGGGCAATCTTCCCTATGGCCTGGGCATCGGTGAGGTTACCATAATCACCATCTACATGGGTAAGTAAAGCCAGACTCACATCATCGCCATAGTCTTCCTGATATTCCAGTTCTTCTCTGAAGCTTTCAGGTGTAATTCGGTATTCAGGATAATCATTACTAGGTACTTCGGCTATGTTCAGCTGGTTGCGCTCGGCTGCCAGGTGTGTGGTGTAGTGGGCGTTACCATCAACTACAATGGTATCCCCTGGTTTACATAAAGCATGCATCACAGCAAATTTACCTTCCCTTGCCCCATGAACAGTGCGGACATGATCTGCACCTATAAATTCTGCAAGGTCATCCAGGAAATGATGTATGGCAGGTCTACTTATTTCATCCAGTCTACCTGCACAGTAATCACATACACTATATCCATCTGAAAATTCATAAAGTGCCTTTCTGGCTTCCTTTGTTAGAACACCACCCCTCTGGAGGGGGTTGAGGTTTAAGTTATCCCTTTCAATGTTCCTGTTGAGTCCGTAATCTTGACATTCCATCTTATCACTGGTGTAATTATGTATTTATTCATTTATTATTTGTTATATTAACTGATTCAATAAGGTTTTTCCGTGTTTTTTGGATCTTGGTTAAACCCATGTTAATGATACCTGATTTTGTACCATAGACCCGGGGAGTTTCCTTTAATAATTCATCTGAATTGGTGATTTCTGAATTTACAACTATCCCTGCCATGCCAATTTCCCTTGCAAAGTGGGCGTCACTACCAGCTGCTATCTTTAGTTTATTTGAAAGTGCAAATTCATTGGCTTTGCGGTTATATCTTTCCAGTAGGCAACGGGAATTGTATACTTCAACATAATCAACTAATGGAGCATCGGCCTTGGTTGGTTTTATACCAGTACCTCTGATATTATCAAAGGGGTGAGGGATAATAACCAGACCGTTTTGGTCTTTTATCTCCTGAACCACATAAGCGAATATGTTTGATTTTATTTCATCGCATAAAAATAGACCAATAACTTCCCCACGGTTTGTTTCAATTTCTGAGCCTACTATTACCTTTAAATCATCAGTTTCATATTTTTTAGATTCTAATCCTCCCTGGATAGTGTTATGGTCTGTTACTGCTACACCAGAAAGTCCCCTTTTATGGGCTGTTTTGACAATGGTTTCCGGCTCTATACAACCGTCTATTGAATATTTTGAGTGGACATGAAGGTCGTATTTCAATATAAGCCCTCTGAATACTGAAAATTAATAATGAATTAAATTGAACATTAAAATAAATAAAAAAATGGGATAAGATAATCCCTCTTAACCACTGATACCCATATTCCTATTGGTTTTTTCAATGGATTTAGAAGGATCTGATTCCATCTCCAGCATAGCCCTAATAGCGTCCACGTTTTCTGGGACCACATCGGATTCTTGGTGGATGGCCTGCATGTAGAAGAGTTCATTGTCCACGATGTTCAGGGATTCTTTCCACACTGCTATTTCGAAAAGATCTCCTCTGGGTCTTCCAATATCACGGGCGTACTCCATGACTGTTGCTGTGGAATCAATCCCCTTTTCAGTCTCTAAGAGAAGCACCCTTGAAGTGCTTTCCAGTTTGTCTATGACGTCGTCCACGCCTACGCTATCCTTTAGTTCTACCATTAGGTTATGCTGGTGCATGATGGTGGTAGGTACCAGTAGAGCCATAGTTATGATATTCAATCCATACATCACAGTCTGGACATCAGGTCCATGGTGGGATGGTACAGTTGGTGGATTGGGTACTATGGCGTTTATTGGGCCGGATTTTATCTGTCCTGGGTCTGATCCACGACGTACCATAACTGCACGTACCTTTTTTATACCTGCCAACTCATCTATGGGGTTTAATGTTCTGCAGAGTCCGGTGGTATTACAGGAAACAACCCTGACGTAATCTGCTCCCTGGGCATCCTCGAAGTTGGTAAATGAGTTGAAGGATTTGCCAATGGCATCGTGTTTTTCGCCCCCCTGAAATATTGCTTTAAGGCCTTTTTCCCGGTATATGTTATCCATATTTTTAGCGCCAATTCCTCCTGGTGTACAATCTACTATTATGTCCAGCTGGTCGTATAGATCATCAATTGTCCCGGATATTTCAATTCCAGCATCATTAAACAATTTTTCTCTTTCAGGTGCGGCGATATATAAATCATAGCCCTTAGACACTGCCATTTTTGCTTCAAAATCGGGGGTCCGCTTGGTCACCCCCACAATTTTCATATCATCCTGGCAGTCAACAGCATCTGCCACCCTTTTACCTATTGTTCCGTATCCATTTATTCCAACTGATTTCATTTTAACCCTCCTTTCCTGGTATGAGTCCTCAATTCAGAATGCCTTTTATCCTAATACTCCCCATAAAAACCGGTATTTTTACCAAAAAAGCATCTGGAAATATAAATTTACTATAAAAAATCTTTCTTTTTAGGATATTATAAATTTTATGATTTAATTCTAAGGAAACTATGAATTCATTTTTAAAAAAGGAGATAAAATATTAGATTTCTGGTATTTAATGGATAATTTAAAGTTTGATTTATAAAATAATGTTAGTTTTCAAAAAAATAAAAAGAAATAGTAAAAAGAGGACATTTTCAACCTCTTTTTAGGTCAACCTACATTTATTAGATTGAATATTTTTTACATTGCATTCAGTTTCTCAGGCAAGTAGGTATCTACCACATATTCTAACCCATACTTTGAGAAAGACTGTTGTTCTGCCTTCTTACCGATCTTAAGCATCTTTTTGATTTCCATCTGCCACTGTTCGTCTCGATAACGGGGGTCTTTACTGAGTTCCTTTAAACGTAGCACATCAATATCCTTGAGTGGATCGGTTGGTAAGTCATAGTTTATTATGTCACTGGCGGTTACCCCTAAAAATTTTGCATCTGGAGTTGCCAGATCATGGTTGACATGGGCTAGCTTGGCACTCCCGGAGATAATTACCATGGCAATGTGGAATCCCCAGGGATCTCCGTCGTTACAGATGTATACTGGTAAATTAAGTTCCTGATTAACCCTCTTAAGGAACCTTCTGGTTGCACGGGCTGCCTGTCCTTTTAGTCCTACTATCAGTGTATTGAATTTTTTGTAGGCATTTTCCTGCACCAGACGGTGGAACATACCCATGGTTTCCACGGCAATCACCCTTTCCACACCATGATCTACAAATTTCACGTCATCGATAGTGGGTGAGATGGTGTAACCGGATTTACCAAGTTTAAGGGCATTAATTTCTACATCATCTTCCTGCATGATTAGATTGCCATAAACTGAGGCACCATCTTCTTCGGGCATAAGTCCTAAGTCTTCACGTGTCGTACCCAGTGTTACTTCCAGGTCTTCTCCTACGATGTTGGATTCCTGTTGGTCGCCAAAATCCACATCCCAACCCTCAGATACATAGTACATCTCCCTGAGAGTTGCGGTTTTCCCACGTTTAACCAGATCTTTACAGAAATTGGCAACGTAGACCATCTGTGCAAGTTTAGGCACTTGTTTAACGTTACCAAGGCTACGCTTACCATAACGATCACCCAGGACATAGTAACGTTTATCTTCATCATAAATTATATTAGAAGTTCCACGGGAGGGTACCTTCAGTGCTGGGACATTATTTTGATTAATTTCATCTATTATAGTTTCTCCCAAACCTTTGAGTTTGTTAACGGTAATTTCCTTCCTATTTTTAATGGTTTTTTCTCTACTCATCTTCACCCTCACTTTCTAGTTCTAAATTTTCAAATTTAGCTCTACGCGTGACCTTTGCTAAAACAGAATCATATTCAGGAACATCAGTTTCTGCAAGAACAGCTGCTTCTCGGATAATAACTGGGACCAAGCTTTCAAATATCTTACTACGCAGGGCTGCTTCTTTAGCTGCTTTTTGAGCTCTTATATATTTTTGCAAGCTCCTTGCAATTTTCATGGTGGCCTGCCGTACCTCATGGAGTATTTCTGGTTCTGGTGATATACTCTGCTTTCCTGTGGAAAGATATGGAACCTGTGTAGAGACAATATTAACAAACACGGTTATTGGTGAGTTTTCAAGGTCCTTTATACCATAGCGCTTCCAATCTATGCTCTTAAGAGCTTCGGTAATTGCACAGCTACCCTGATCAAAGGTTAAAGGTACGCGATTAGCGAACCTCATGATTTCGGACTTTTTCTGTTCACCAATCAGTCTACCCGAACCTCCTCCATAGGAAATACCCGCTTCTATTACAAAGGCCACACCTCCTCGGTAAGTTTTTGGTTTTCTGGTGGTGGTGCTGATAAATTCAGGGTTGAGTATCTCCCTCATACCATTTTCAATCTGTTCCTTACCAATTGGTATCAAACCAGATGTGGGTGGTGCCATGAAGTCCATACGGGTGAATAGTTCCACTATTCTTTCTGCTTCCTCCCAGGTCATGTCCTTGGGCCGTTTGTTTAGATCTATACCTGTTTCCTTTTCTATCTCGTTAACCCTTTTTGTGGACATACGAGATAGTGAACTGGTTAAAAGGCTTCTAAATCTCCTCTTATCAGTGTGTTTGGCCATGAATATCAGGTCATCTGCAGTAACACCTCTTGGGTGGGGCAGTACCTCTTTGGGTAAAGGTGGTATGATATCGGTTGCCCGATCAAATATGAATATCTGCCCTGTGGGGTCACGGAACTTGATCTTGGCGTGGGGGTTGGCGATCATGGTCCTACGAATATACTCAAATGCTCCCTGTTCACTCAGTGAGTAAGACACATCCTTGTAGTGTAGTTCTATGGATACCCCTGTCTTGGTTAAATCTACTTCTTTACGGTCTAGTATCAGTCCCTGGTTCTTTTTAACATCCATTTTAAAGGTCAATTCCACACCTTTAAGCTTTGTACCATCATAATATCCTGAAACAACCTTTGATGGTTTTCCAGTGGTCATCTGGGATAACAATACACAACCACTGCACCCCAGTCCCTGTTGACCACGGGACTGTATGTTCCTGAACTTGGATCCAGCAAACATGGTACAGTACACCCTGCCTATGTAGTCTTCAGGAATTCCAGGCCCATTATCAGTGTGTTTTAATATGTAATGATCTTTATCCAACCTTTTGAGGTCTATGGTCAATTCTGGCCGTATTCCTGCTTCTTCACATGCATCAAGGCTGTTTGTAATTAGCTCATGGAAAACCATGGTGAGAGATCTTATTTTTCCAGTAAATCCCAGCATCTGTTTGTTTCTCCTGAAAAATTCTGATGCTGTCAGTTCTTTAAACTCTTCAAAAAGTTCTGCTGCTTCTCTTTCCACCAATTTAAGCCTCCTTTAAAAATTAATTCTTAGTTTATCCTTATAAATTCTTTATTTTTTTTACAAAGTTCGTTCATCCTTGGCAATTTCTTTAAATTCTTTTATCTTCATTTCCTTGGTTTTTTTCTCCAGGAAAGCGTAGACACTCTTGTGCCTGGCACCGTTTAAAATCATATCCACGGCTTCTCGGGCAACTTGTAAGTGTTCAAAATCACCAATTATGGACACAGTCTTACCGTACACCGACAGGTATACGCCGGTCATCTCGGTGATTATGTCCCTAGTTCGACCTTCTTTGCCGATGATCCTGCCCTTCTGTCTTAAGATGGCCTTCTTAGATTTACCCACATAGTCAGGCAGGTTGATGATATCGAGCATCATATCGTCGCTGATGAGCTTAAGAGCTATTTCCGGGTTAAAACCCCTTCCAATGGCTTTAACCATGTACCTTGCCTTCCAAACAGATAATGGATCTTCCATATCATCAGTGGGTTTAATAGCCACGCTACCGGATTCGCTATCTACCTCTAATTCTGTCCGGGTTAATTCTTCTACTTTGTCTTTAATTGCTCCCCCTTTCCCGATAACTACTCCTACTCTTTCTCGGGGGATTTTAAGATATTCTATACTTGTCAAATATTATCTCCTTTGAGTTTAAAAAAAATATTGATGTAATGGGCCTTAAAAATATATTACATTAACCTGTATTATATACTTTTCTAATGGTTAAAAGTCCATAATTATACTTGTAATCTCATCTTCCGATATTTGCAGACCTAATTTTTTAAAATCTTTATGTAAATTACCAATATCTCTTTTTAAAAGGTCCTTTGCTAAGGGATGATCAACAACAACACTCTGTGAAACATCGATAATAACCGGTTCATCATCTTTAATTAGAATATTAAAACTAGATAAATCACCATGAACCAATTTGGCTTCCTTATAAAGAATTTTAACATATTCTATTAATTTATAGGCTATTTTTTCTGGATCATGTATATGTGCATATTTTAAAAGCGGAGCTGGATTGCCTTCTTTGTCACCTATAAATTCCATGACTAGTATGTTATTTTTGGCAATAATGGGTTGGGGAACTCTAACCTTAAATTTACAGGCCCTTTTAAGATTCCTGAATTCTTTATTAACCCACGTATGAATTACCTGGCGTTTGTTACTTGTTTTTACCTTGAAGCGCGGGTCTCCCTGGATGTAATCCTGCATCTTTTTAAAATCAGAGGTGGCAACTCTATAGATTTTAACTGCAACATAGTTACCATCATCATCTACACCCTTAAAAACGTTAGCTTCTTTACCTGTGCTTATAACGCCATGAAGAATCTGCAAGTATCCCTGGTTTGCCAACTTATACAAGGTTTCTAGTGTCTGTTTATCAAAGACTTCACTTCCCACACGTCTGTCTTCAACGCTTTTTATACGCTTCTCTGACAGCATTTTTCTAAGATCTTCATCTGCCTTTGATATTTTCGACATTTTTTAAAACCTCAGAAAAAATTAATCATTGTTTAAGTGAGGATTTAATTTTTGAAATAATTTAAGACATTAAAATTAGAGTATAAAAATAGGATATTATAATTTTAGATATCCTCTGCGTTCTAACCAGTTAGATTCTGTTCTGGTGTATCTCCATATGATATCTGCTTTTTCATCACTCTGGAAGTCCCAGGGTTTTACTAAAACCACATCGCCTTCCCTGATCCATATCCTCTTTTTCATCTTACCAGGTATACGACCTAACCTTGTTTTACCATCGGCGCATCGGACTTTAAGCTTACCATGACCCATGATCTGTTCTACCACTCCTGGTATTTCCCCTCTACGAGGAGTTCTAACTCTCCTAACTTCCTGTACATCCTGTCCACGACCTCTACTCAAATACTCTCCTCCTTATTATTATAAATTTACAATATTTACTGTTTAACTAATATTTCAACACTGATTTGCCTTATTTCAATACTGTATAACAATATTTTGAAATAAAAATATGTTGAAATAAAATATGGGATGATAATCTATTTGATAATAATCTCTTTATTTATATAGTATTTTGATGTATATAAAAAAGAGTGTTAATATCCATACTATCCTTCATAATTTAATTAAAACGTATGAATTAAACAAATTTTTACCAAAACTAATATTTACTGGTGATTCAATGGGACAGGAATTTCTAAAAATAAAAGACCCTGAAGATGCAGAAGATATCATTTCAACCCTCCCCATCCTTAAAAAGGTGGAAAAAGTATCCCTTGTTGAGGCCTACCGAAGAGTCCTGGCTGAAGATGTATATGCCACAATAGATTTGCCCCCATTTAGAAGGGCTGCCATGGATGGATACGCTTTGAAGTCTAAAGACACTTTTAATACTTCAGAAGATAATCCAGCACAACTTAAACTCCTGGATGTTGTAACAGCCGGAAAGATCCCCCAAATGAAGGTGGAGCATGGGGCATGCATAGAGGTTAGCACCGGAGCCCCCATACCCGAGGGTGCCGATGCAGTGGTGATGATAGAATACGCCGAGAAAGAAGATGATTATGTGTCAGTACTAGAAAGTGTTCCGTTAAATGCCAACATAACAGCCCAGGGCTCCGATGTAAAGGAAGGTGAACTTTTACTGGAAGAAGGTGAACGCATAACAGCAGATAAAATAGGGGTTTTAAGCGCCATTGGGATGCAGCTAGTTCCAGTTTATACCCAGCCAAAGGTGGCGGTCATATCCACTGGAAACGAAATAATAAAACACCAGGAAAAACTGGATTACGCAAAGATCTATGATATAAATTCCTATACCCTTTCCAATGCTGTTAAAGCATGCGGATGTATTCCCATCCACTCAGAGATAGTTAAAGATGATTATAATTCCTTAAAAAATGCCATCTTAAAATTTAAAGATGCAGATATAATAATAACATCTGGTGGAACATCAGCAGGGACTGGAGATAACTTGAAAGTGGTCCTTGATGAGCTAGGAGATGTATTAATTCATGGAATAGCAGTTAAACCAGGTAAACCAACCATAGTGGGATTAATTAAAACTAATTCAGTAAACCATCAAATAATATTCGGCCTTCCAGGTTACCCAGTTTCAGCCCTAATGATCTTCCACATATTTGTAGCACCATTTTTAAGGAAAATGGCATGTATAGGCGAAAATGAGGTAGAAAGAAATATTAAACAGTATAAACTGTCCCGGAGATATATACCCTCTAGGGGTAGAAAACAATACCTGCTGGTTAAAATCAAAGATGGCCAGGCACACCCAATTTTAAAGGACTCCGGTGCCATAACTTCCCTGGCTGAAGCAGATGGTTACTTCATAATACCAAAAAACGTGGAAATGATAGAACAGGGAACATTGGTGGATGTTTATTCACTGGATAATTGATATTGGATATATAGGATCCATAAAGGATCATTGATTTTAAAAGAGGGAATATATCAATAGGGAATTTATCAATAAACCTCAAACAAATCTCCTAGAACTACTTTTTTATTAGTTTTAACAAGTTGGGGAATCTTACCAACCATTCCTGCAGATTCCCCTACAATTATTAAAACACCCCTCATATACTCCCTGAAGTCATCTGCTCTGGAGAGTCCATTTTGGATGGCAACACTGTCTATATCTCCCATCACTTCATTGGCAATGGATGTTGCCAGGGCATCTGCAACACTGGCTTCGTCTGCAAAAACGGTGACTGAATCCGACCGGCCGAAACTCATGGAATGCCCCACCGTACCTGAGGAAGTGCAAACACCCATAGGGGTCTTTTCATGTTTTAATTTAAATCCCATCTGGCCAGAGAGTGATGAGTCCCCTGCATAAACTCCAATGATCACATCCTTATTAGTTTTAAGTGCTACATCACCACCATTATCTATAATGGCCATTTTTGCTCCTTCATTGATTAGATATCCCATGGAAAGCTGTGCTATGCTACCCGCAACAGCGGCCATAGGACCAACTTCAGCAAAACGTCCTGCACGAGCCATCATCTTAACTATGAGCGGTGCTTCTTCCACCCGGACTGGCTCTAAGCTTAACTGAAAATCTTGGTGTTTAATGATATAATTTTTAAGTTCCTGACGCTCCTTGAGAATAAAGTAGTACAGGCCATGCTTTTTTAGATCAGTTGTCAGGTTAATATGTGTCTCTTCAATTGAGATCTTTTCTTTAATCATCACATCTATATTTTGGAAATACCCATAAATATATCCATAAATATATGTTAAAGGAGTTTAGGATATTTAAAAAATTGAGTACTAATATTTTGATTGGGTGAAAGTTAAATGGCAGAAAGAGATGAGAACCCCTACATCGGTGAGAAAGTATTGTTTGAAACCAGGCCTCGACTTATACTGAATTTAGGATCCACCATTTTAAAAGCCATAATACTACTCTTATTTTTGTATTTCTTCAGCACTATACTCTCATTAACATCATTAGCCCAGGAGTATTTGATTTATTACATCCAGATACCGTTAGTACAGGGTGTAAGTTATCTATTACTTTTAATAGTAGTTTTTCTAGTCTTATCTATCTTATGGGATATTATTTCCTGGAGAACGATACACTATATGCTTACAACCCATAGAATCATGATTAAGAAAGGAATATTTAGAAAGAGAAAAATTTATATGCCTTATAATATGATTCAGGATGTTAATGTATCACAGGGACTTTTAGAGAGGCTTTTCCGTGCAGGGGATATCCAAATCTATGGTGGACATGAACAAACCCAGGTGGTATTGGAGGATGTCCCCAATCCCTATCAAGTAGATAACACCATAAATCGATTGATGCAGGGAGAAGATATTGGATATCGGAAATACAAACGGAAAGTAGATAGGAAATCTGTAATTGATGAATATGATAAGAAATTTAAATTATGAAGATAATCTTTGATGAATTTTTAAATGTACAATATTAATTTTTAATCACCATAATTTCAAGGGGTAACATGAAAAAAACTATCCTCATAAGGGATATCCTATTGATATCCAATCCATTGGGCCAAATAATGCAGGGCATAGGTGTGGTAACCATGATACCTCTCATAATTGCATTAATATATGGAGAACCACATTTAATTGTTTTCCTGGTACTTGGACTCCTGTCAATTGGTATTGGATCCATCCTCAGAAGAATACCCTTTGATGGTAACCGGGTAAAATTGAAACACGGAATGATGGTAGCTTCCCTTGCCTGGCTTTGGGCAGCACTCATTGGAGGGCTCTGTTTAATATACACCACCAACATTGACTTTATAAATGCTTATTTTGAAAGCATGTCTGCATGGAGTGGGACAGGAATTAGTATATATACTGATGTAGAGATATTACCCAAATCAGTCTTGTTTTTGAGGAGCATTGAACAATGGGTCGGAGGTTTAGGGGTTGTTATAATGGTTATTGGTATTCTTATAAGGCCAGGGACTGCAGCCGCACGTTTGTATAAATCTGAAGCACGGGAAGAAAAAATTAAACCCAGCATAACCGGTACAGTTAAAACCATTTGGTGGATTTATCTATCATACACATTAGCAGGGATATTGCTTTATTTAATGGCAGGAATGCCTCTTTTCGATTCTATCTGCAATGCATTTACCTCCATATGTACCGGGGGTATGTCCATTAAAAATAACAGCATAGGGGCCTATGGTAGCAACATAATTTATATCATAACCATGATCCTTATGATCCTAGGAGGTACCAGCTTTTTAGTTCATTATAAAGCTATTAAAGGACGTATAATGGATGTTTTTAAAGATATTCAGTTTCAGGCCATGATATTTATAATCAGTATATTTTCAATTCTCCTAATATTTATTTCAAAATTTACACCCATGGATTCCATCTTCTTTGTTATATCAGCTCTAAGTACAACCGGGGCAAACATCCAGCCCATTAGTACAGTAATCAACTGGCCAGACTTTACCAAGGTACTTATCATAGGGGCAATGGTGGTTGGTATGTCAGCAGGTTCAACCAGTGGAGCAGTCAAACTCATAAGGGTAGTTACCCTAATTAAAGGAATGTATTGGGAGGTTAAAAGATTATTATCCCCACAAGGTTCGGTTATAACTCGGAGGATCAGTACAAAGCAAGTGGGGGATGTGGAGATCAGAGAAGCTGGTAGTTACCTTTTCATTTACTTCTTTTTCATCTTCATTAGCTGGTTAGTCCTGGTAATCTATGGATATGGAGGATTGGACTCACTCTTCGAGGTTATATCCCTCCAAGGAAATGGAGGATTTTCAATGGGAATAGTTTCCCCTACCATGCCTGATCTGGCTCAGATATTCTTGATATTCAACATGTGGATTGGTAGAATTGAAATTATACCTGCATTAGTGTTATTTAAAGGTTTATGGGATATTTTAAAGAGATAAATAACTGGAAATCCTTTAATATAATGAAAAATTTACCTTTTTTTTATAGTCTACATTAAATATTTAAATCTATAATAATTATGGGATATATGGAATCAATTAAACGGAAATAATAAATGACGCATGATGTATTGATAGTTGGCGCAGGGCCTGTAGGCACAACATTCGCCAGGTATATTGCGGATAAAGGATTTAAAGTAGGGATAATTGAAAAAAAAACCAGAGTAGGTGTGCCTCTCCAATGCGCTGGTCTATTAGGTAAGCAGATAAAAGAAGTAAATATCTTACCTGATGAACTCATTATCAACCCTTTTTACGGGGCCTATTTACATTCTCCCTCTGATCACATTTTAAAGGTTGCAAAAAATAAACCAGAAGCTTATGTTGTAGATAGAGTAGGTTACGATAAATTTCTCGCTGAACAGGCAGTAGATGCCGGGGCAGAACTGTACTTAAAACATAATGTAAAGGGTTTAGACCTTAAAAATTCCCATGTACTGATGGGAAATGGAAAAACCGATTTTATTGGAAAAATTATAGTGGGCGCTGATGGTAATGATTCAATTGTTTCAAGAACGTTATCAATGGGCTCTTCAGATGGAAAACAGTTACAAGCAGCCCAATTACTGGTAGATTTTGGTCGAGACATATTTGATATGGACTATGTAAATCTCCATACCTTTTCATCAATTTCCCCTGGTTTCATATGGGCCATACCCCTATCAACATCAACGGCCCGTGTGGGTTTATTTGGGAATTTTAATTATCACAAACTTAATGATATTTTAAAGAATTTTTTAAGCACAAAACCAGAATTTGAAGGTTATTCAGTAATTAAAAAGTATACAGGAAAAATTCCAGTATATGATAGTAAGAAGATGGTAGTAAAAGATAATGTTTTATTATTGGGTGATGCTGCCTCTCAGGTTAAACCAACTACTGGGGGTGGTTTAATAATAGGATTCAAATGCGCCCAAATTGCTGCGGATGTTACAGAGAAGGCATTGGAAAGGGATGATATGAATATTTTAAGGGAATATAATGAAAATTATCGTAAAATCTTTAAAAATGAACTTAAAACCCAGTTAATGGTTCAAAAGATCTTTAAATCACTTTCAGATGATGATCTGGACTATATGTTTGTTAAGCTTAAAGAGGAAGGGGCTGAGGAAATAATATCTAAATATGGTGAAATGGATGACCAATCACCCCTGGTAAAGAAACTTTTTAAACAGGGGATTCTCTTCAAGATACTTCCCAAAATTCTGCTTAAGGGATTATCTATATTATGGAAATAATCAGCTGAAATTCAATTCTCTTTTTCTATGCTTTTAAACCATTTCAACAATCTTTTTTTAGGCAATATTACAATTTCTTCCTCTTCTAAATTTACAAGATCCATTTTAAAGTCTTCTAAATTGTTTATTTTTTTTATTTTTTTCATTTTTTTTCACCAAAAATACGTAATACCTATTTCAGAAAACATAGATCAATATTTACAAATTTGTTCATAAATTTCAAGGGTTTTAATTGCGGTATCGCTCCATTTAAATAATTTAGAACGTTTTAAACCTTTTTTTATTAGTTTTTTTCTTGTCTCATCGTCAGAGATAAGTGCGTTAATGCTTTGTGCCAGTTCCGTGGTGTTGTAGGGATTTATTAATAGCCCCGCATCATCAACTACCTCTGGCAGTGAACTGTTATTGGATGTTATAACTGGAGTTCCACATGCCATAGCTTCTAATGGTGGTATACCAAACCCGGCGTATAAGCAGGGGTACACAAACAGATCTGCTGCATTATAAAGAGCTACTAGATCCTTTTCAGGAACTGGACCAGTAAAAATCACCTTTTCCTCTATACCTAACACCTTTAAAGTTTGAAATATCTCATGGGATCTGTCCATGGGAACTCCAACAATCACCAGATTATGCTTTAACCCGTCTTTTAGAGCCAACTGGTAAGCCTGTAATAAACGTGGAATATTTTTTATAGGATGTAATCCACCCACTGATAAAATAAATTCATGGGGGAGCTGATATTTTGTGGTAATGCCCTCAATTTCTTCCTTATCTAGAGGTTTGAATGCTTCACCTTTTCCATTGTAAATCACCTCAATCTTATCCTTTGGAGCATTCAAATATTTTATCAGATCATTTTTTGAGTGATGAGACACTGTTATAATTTTATCGGCCCTATCAATGGTTTTTTTTAATAATAAACGATGCAGAACCACATCTGTTTTTTTAAATAATTTTGGAAAGATCAACGGGGTTAGATCATGTACAGTGATCACTTTTTGAAATGGTTGACTGAATGTAAAGGGCCCTAACTCATAGGGATCATGTACCATGTCTAGAGAATAATTTTTTAAATTCAGGGGTAGAGTTAAGTATCGCCAGAACATAAAACTTCCCCATCCATTTATAAAACGATTTTTAGGTATTATAATCTCTTTATTATGGCTATATATGTCTAGATCATTTTTAAAGTAATGAATAAGGTGATATTTATTTTCATCATCTATTTTGTTAAGATTTTTGATGAGTTGGTAGGTATAAACCCCGATACCTCCACTGAATTCATCGATGAAATTGCATATAATCCCTATATCCATAGTACACCTCTTTTATTAATTTTCATATCAGTAATTTGTTGGAGAGTAAATTTCAGCCCCTCCATTATCATAAATTCTGGATCGTCCTTGGAGAATGTTTAGAGGAGAAACATATTTTTCGTCGGTTATTATGTTAGAACCCTCCATATTGTATATTAAGACCTGATTTTTTTCTGTATTCCAATTTCCTAGGAATATATAAGTTTGATTTTGAACTAGATCGAAATAATATGGAATTTCGAGTACAGGAAAAATCATACTACGTAAAACACTGGCGCGATTTTTATCGGCATAAACCGGATAATCATATTTTGTTAGAGAAAGCCAATTACCTGCTGTAACTTCTTTTTGGTTGAATTTAGGAAAGTCAAAGGATGGATTAAGTGCAATAGATGTGGTTTGTTGAGGGTCCAAAATTTGGTTGGTTAAACCAGTATCAAAAAATAAGAAGATTATGAAAAAGATAGATATGGCTTTAAATAGATTATTCCTATTCAAATTAATGTTAAATGTATTTTTGAATTTTTCGACTATTCTTATTATCCCTAAAACACAAAATGGTGCTAAAATAATGAGGGCTATATGATACAGTCGAGTTGTATTCATTTGGCTTGAAAATAATGGTAAAATAATCCCAGTTACCAGTATGATAAGAGTAGATATGCTGAGTGCTTTATATTCATCCTTAAATTTCATACCATCCCTACCAAAAAATAGGGATACAACACCAATGAAAATTAAAAATTCACTTAATAAATAGAGATATTTATGTATGTTTTTAAGGAATGTTACTTGAGTTTGAACAACCATATTCAAACCTTGGATATCACTCGGATTCATTAATTTAAATAGATTATCGACTATACTCAGGCCAATATTTATAAAACTTTGTAAAATTGAAGAATTAGAGGTATAATGATACCATATAAAAATAAATATTATAAATAGAGGTAGAAATAACAAATTGATTATCAGTCTGTCTTTTTTGATTATCTTGTATTTTTTAATTTTTTCTACAATTCCTGATTCTTTGTAATGAATAGGTATGTTATGTTTTTTAATAACTGCTAAATTTAAATTCAACAAATGATTGAAAATCATATTAATCTTATGGGGGTTTTTTAAACGAATAAAAAACCGATTAATATAGTTTTTATCAATAATATAAAGGATTACAGTACTTATAATCAGAATAATCATCATGAGATAGGCTATACCATAATGGGATACAATAATGGACAGGCCAAAAATAACAGCTAATAATATTCTTTTATTTTTATCTATATTATCTGTAACCAACAACATCAACACTAACACTAGAAATAATTCTGCAACTTGTTGTCGGGCTACAGTTAACATTTCAGTATGGAAAGTGAATAGTATCATAAAAAAGAAGGCTGAAAAAAAAGCTATTTTGGCTGTTGTTTGTTTGTAGTAAACGTAATATAATCCAAGAGGTACTAATGAGAAAATGAAAGGATAGACAATTTTCATTACCCACACCAGATTGAGATTGATGAAGTTGGAAAGTATGGGTGCCAGGATCATCACACTTAACATGGAATTATAATTATAGGGAAGATTACTATTCCAGAAAGAGTTTGAGATTATTTGATTGGCCAGAAAATATTCCCCGTTTATATCCCAACCCCATATATAATTTGTAATTAATGATTTGTGTAATACAAGGGCCAATGAAATTGCGAATATGATGAAAGGATAGATGTTACTGGGTATAAACTTGTTTATACTTATAAAAAAAGTTAGTAAACAAATTATTAGGATCATTATAATGATCAAAATATTTGATTGGTATAAATTCATTATATAAGCTCCTAAAATGCTTATAATGGGTATTAAAATAGATACCAATATTGGTATTGTAAATAAATTTTGAATATTTAATTTTTTAGAATATGTGTTTTTAATTTCTTTTGGTTTGTTTAAATTACTTATTTTGGATTGTATTTTTTTTATGTAATGTTTTATGTCTTCTGGTTTGTTTAAATCCTCTAGATTGAGCTGTTTATCTTTTATATAACATAAAAAGGAAAAAGCTATAATGAAAAAATTGAGGGTAATAATAATAGATATAGGGGAGAGAGGGGTTTCAAAACCAAACAGCGGATATAAGGTATTAATTAGGAATCCCATTAATATCAAAATAAATAAACTTGATCCAATTGTGTATAAAAATATCATTCCAGCATTTTCTATCTTTAAATTTAAAAGTCGGAGAAAAATTGTCCCAGGAATAAATAACACTAAAATAAGCCCGATTATTTCTTTAAATGGGGTGATATTTAAACCTAAGTAGTGGAGTAGAGAAAATAAAAAAAACAGCATAAGAACTGAGGTGATAAATAAAAGAAAATCTTCAATTTTCCAATCCTTCAAAAAGAAGGGATTATTTATTTGCATATGATTCTGTTTTATTGGTGTAGGATTCTACTATTTCAAGATTTAAAAGTTGATCATATACGTTCATCAACCTTTCTTCCATTATTGCCCAATTATACTTGTTTTTATAGGCATTCCTTCCGTTGTTACCCATTTCTTTTTGTAAGTTCATGTCATTTTTTATGAGTGATATGGCTTTTTTCAAAGCATTTTTATTTTTATAGGGTATTGTAATGCCACATTTTTCTTTTCTTACAATATCTGCCATGGGCGTGTTTTCATTAACTATTATAGGGGTCCCTGAGGCCATAGATTCAAAAAGCTTGTTTGGACTTGCATATTTATTGTTTGGAATACTAGGATCATATAATGCAAGGGTTAAATCTGCCATCATCGAGTTTTGGATTATATCATCGTAGGGAACCCCATTTAAATCCATATCTATATTTTCCATTTCTTTAGTACGGGTTAATAACTTCTTTTTGTACTTCTCTTGATTACAAAATCCTTTAATAATTAATTTAACATCTTTAAAGTCTTTTACAACAGAAATAATCTGATCTATTCCCCTTTCTTCAATGATTTTACCGCCCAAGAAGATTTTAAAATCTTCCGCATTGCCTATGTCTTTTTTAGTTTTAATATCCTCTTTATTTTCATTGTAATGGACATGTTTCGTATGTTTCTTGTTTTTTATGAAAACATTATCTTCTGGACTGTTATTTATTGTAATAATTTTATTTTTAATGTTTTTTCCAATTTGATGAATCCTTGAGTCATCAGCAATTATTATGGCACTTGCAAATCTCATGGTATATTTGTCCAGGTTTGCGATAATAGGTCGTAAAAATCTATTCATCATATCTCCGTAGAAATCGAATATATCGTATATAATTGGTTTTCTTTTTATTTTAGCGATAATCATGGAGAATAAGTAAGTATCAAAATTCACTGTGTGAATAATGTCCCATTTCATTTTTAATATCCAGAATAATAAAAAAGTCCACCATATAGGAAAATAAAACAGTGTTTTCATATTGCCTACAGGTACATCTAAATTCAAACTTTTAACTTCAATATCATCATCTACTGGAAAAGGCCAACTTCTTTTCCAGATAATAAGACTAATTGAGTATCCGTTTTTTTTCAAACTTTCCATTTCTTTCTTGAGACGATTGTCCGGGTAAGAAATTACCATTAAAATTTTATTTTTTAAAGAAGTTTTGTCCAGATCTTGTAATACTAGAAGATAGTTTTTTGTAATATTATTCCAGGAATAATTATCCAATACATGATGATAAATTTCATTTTTCATATCCTGATAATTATCTTGGAATTTAGATATTGACTGGAGTTTCCTGGTTAGATCCAGTTCATTTGTAAAGTAAACTGCAGAATCACCACAAACTTCCCGGTTGAATTGATTGTCATGGGCAATTATTATATTCCGGGAAACTGCCGCTTCAAGTAGGGAGGGATTAGTCCCTCCAACAGTATGACCATGGATGTAAGCTGTGCAATTTTGACGTAACATGTTTAAGAATTTTTGATCGTAGATGGATCCTAAGAAAATAATATGGGGGTTGTGGGATGCTTCTGATATCGATGATTCTATTTCTTCCTGGTATTCTTTACTGGTAAAATCCCCGACAATTAAAAGTGGTAATTGGAGTTTTGACTGTATGAAACCATTAATAATGATATGAATATTGTTTTCAGGTTCTAATCGAGCTACAACAAGATAATATTTTCCAGGATTTATTTCGACGGGGTTAGTATAGGGTTTCATTGCAGGATGATTTTCATCCCATATTATTCTATCAGGACTGTCAATTCCGTAGGAAATATAGTCGGTTTTCTCCCAGTATTTTCTATTTACGTATTTTTTCATTGCTTGGGAGTCTACAATTATTTTATCTGCAAATAAGGTCGCAAAATCATGATTTATTTTTAGGAGCCATCTTTCTAAAATATTGAATTTTCTCCTTTTCCACATGACTCCATCGACGTTTACCATTACTTTTGATTTTCTGTTAATTATTTTGGGAATAAAAAGAAACATACCCACTTCTATACCCAAAAAATAGATCAGATCTGTTTTCCTGCTTAATCTTATCAGAAAATAGATATCGGAAAGATTTTCATAAAATTTCCTTAATAAATAATTTTTAGGTGGTTTTATAGGGAAATATTCTAGTTTCACACCGTTATAATCTTTTTTTCTAGAATTTGGAGGTTCATATTCACAACTTACAGTTACATGGTGGCCTTTTTTTACTAAATTTTCTGATAATCCCTCAGCAAAAGTTTCGAATCCACCATATTTTGCTGGTATTCCTCGACTTCCTATGATCATAATTTTCAATTTAAACCCTCATTGTCACGATTTAACCATTTAACCAGTAAATAACCATTCGTTTAAATATTTTAATCCCGTCATGCAATGAATTTAATTTTGTAGGGTCTTGACGTTTTTTATATAGAATAGGAATTTCTTTAACCCTTAACTTATTGTTGGAAATCTTGGAGAACATTTCCACTTCCAGATCAAATCCATCTGAATCAATCCCTTCCTTTAATAATTGATCTATAGCGCATTTTTTGAAGGCCCAATATCCAGTGCATACATCAGATACTTTGGCGAAAAATAAACTTGCAAAAAAGCTTAATAAATAATTTCCTAATAAATTAAATCTACTGATAGATCCTTTTTCACGCTTACCTCGGAGGCGGGAACCTAAAACTACATCTGCTTTGTCATCCATTAGGGGTATTAAAAGTTTTTGTGCATCTTGAGGATCATAGGTGTTGTCAGCATCTAACATCACCACAAATTTAGATTTGATATTTTCAAAACCCGTTTTAATAGCATATGCTTTTCCTTGTTTTCGTTCTTGAAGGACGTCTGCACCTCTTTTTTTAGCTATTTTAGCGGTTTTATCTTTAGAATTATTATCTATAACAATTACTTTGGATTTTTGGTAAGCATTTACCTGTTTAAGCAGTGGGCCAATTGATATTTCTTCATTGTAGGCAGGAAGTAGAAAGGTAACATGTTTCATGGAATAATTATAATTTTTGTTAAAAACCCTGCATACTGTAGGTTTATTCTTATGTGTCTGATAATATTCTTCTACATCTTTAATATGATTTAATTCTTCAAAATATCCAAGTTTATCTGTTTTTTGGCTATTCAATTTCAACCCTAGAATTATTATATTTAATAATGGATATGTTTGGATACTATTATCACAAGACCATTGAAAGGAAAATTCTCACATTCACAGTGATGTCTTTGTGAAAAATGAATAGGTGTGCAAAAATTTATAGACATATAATAATAATTTTAATAATATAATTATTATATTTTTTATCTCTTAAAACTCTTCGATTTTTTAATTAAAATCTTAATCCTATATATTATGGGATATAAGGGCTTTTAATAATTTTATTGGCTAAATAACTATTTAATTCTTGGAATCAGTTACTATTTTAATCGAATTTTTACTTTTCAATTAACTGAATATTTTGATGTTTTTTGATCCATAACCCCAAAAAATAGACCAAGAAAGTCAGTAACAGAATAACCAATGTTATCCAATAGTCATCAGGGGATATCAGATCTAGATGGAAGGTTTGCCAGCTGAATGGGAAAAACAGGTACAATCCTTCTCCAACACTGATGAGTAATGAATCCATGACAAAATGAGATATTACCCCTATAACTAGAAAGGAAAAAGCAATTCTTTTATTTTCAAAAAATTGAGATATTATACCTGCCACTATGAAAGATGCCACTGGAATATGGAAAAATGGAAGAAAATCTATTAAATCTATTCCAAATTGACTAAAAATTATTTGTAATTTGAATATATCTGGAAGTAATGAGCCTATCATGGCTAAAATAGTATTTTGCGGGCCAAACAATGGATATTTAAAGTATAGGATCCTACAAACCAAGTATGCTATACAGATATGTACAATCCAGTCAGGCACTTTTATCGTCCCTCGAATGTTAATTTCTTTAATTTAAATTTCCAGTAATGTAAGAAGATTATCAATAGGAATGTTAATGCTAGAAAAGATCTTAAAAGTAGAAACTTGTATTTCCAGTCGAATATTACCCGAATTTCCTTTACACTTAAAATCTGATAGGAAGGACCTAATACTCCTAAAATACTTACATGGTCACCTAAACCTGCAGGAGATTGTCCTAAAACATTAAAAATGATCTCATGGTTGTTATAATTATGAATAATATAGTATCCATCGGAGTTAATTTTAATAACGGAACCCTCAACATATACAACCTTATTTATCGGATAGTCAGATGATAGTATAGTCTCGTATGATGGATATTCCAAGTTTTTTTCATGTTCAAAGGAATAATATGATGATAAAGCAAATAAACTAATTAATAAGATGATAATTATAAAGATCCTAGATGAAATATTGATTTTCATATTACAATCGCTTTGATCCGGGTTTTGAACTATTCAACAAACATTTTATTAATGGTTAAATATTTTTTTCAACAAGTATTAAAAATTCCAGTGTAATGCATAGAATCACTAATTTACATATAATAACAACCATCTTAGAGTAAAAATGTCTTTGCAGACTGATGATCATGTGTTTAGTTTAAAAAACGCAATTATTAATAAAAAATAGGTATAAAGAAAGAATGATGACTAAACTCAAAGTCCAAGAATGTCTATAAAGTGTTTAACAGTGGTAAAAAGATGGAATATAAATTTAATATGTATAAATTACAATAAATTTTTTTAGATTCTTTCAAGAATTAGTTTAGTGAGAAATGTCACATGAATAATGGAAAAAATGATTTTAAATTTCCAGGTTATATTACCACTAAATCCGATTTTTATTGGTTAAATATATTATTAAACGTTATTTCATCTGGTATTCTCATTTTAGACAGAGGGGATATGTCTAAAATTCTGGTGAATAAAGAATTTTTAGAGATTTTTAATTTCATCGACAAAGATGATGGGAAACCAATACTGTTGAATATGGAAGATATTCTGAAAATTAATTTATACAGATCCAATGGTGAAAAATTAGACAATGGAGATTTTCCTACCATAAAATCAATTGAAGGAGAAAACATTAAAGATTTAGAACTAATTCTTAAGCCCGGCACTGATGAGGAAAAGAGAATTTTAACTGATTCATTACCCATATATGGTAAATCAGGGGATATATTAGCGGCTATAACAGTAATTTCAGACATTTCTGAGCTTAAAGAAATTGAAAAAAATTTAGTTAAAGCAACTAAAGGTAGAAAACTAATTTCGCAGGATTTCAATGGTAGAATGCTCAATATTTTAAATTCTATGGTCAATATCTTCAAGATTGACGAAGAATATGATAACCAAGATAAAGATGAAACTGGATTAAATTCAAATAAATTAAATTCAATTCTTTTCAATTTTGTACAAGAAATATTATCCTGTTGGGACAGTGTAGGTGAAGTAGAGATAAGAGAATATGTGGAGTTAATATTATCTCTAATTCAGGAAATATACAATAAAAAAGTCGATTTAAAGGTTTATGGTCATGCGCCCATGACTTTGGACATGGTGATGAACTGTGGTCTTATTATAAATGATATTGTTGCTTATAGATTGCGATCATTCCAATCTAATCTTCATATAAATGAGGTTATTGCAGACAGATTTCCATCATTTCATAACAACAATATATTTGAAATGAGGATTCAATTAAATTCAAACAAAGGTAAAATAAGGGTCAAAATAATTGATAACGGCCCTAAAGTACATGTTTGGACAGAAAATCATATTGAAAAAACATTAACACTTGCTAATCAGTTATTAGGGGAGTTGAGTGGATTTATTAGGATTGATTCGAATAAGCAGTTAACGTCCTTTGATTTTGAATTTCTTTATCTAGAGATTTAGGGGAGTAAATCACGGTATTGCCACTTATGATATTGTATTTTTGTCCTGTTAATTCAGTAAGGGCTTCATCGATTATGGATTCTAAAGGACAGTTTAAGAAGATGGAATCATCTATGAATGATATCAGGAGAGGAATGTACGATTCAAATGAATTTTCCTTTTTCAGGATAACGTTATTTCCATCCACTTTGTATTTGATGTCACCCAAATACCTGAGATGCTCAAAATGATCAACTATAGAATCGATTAGATCCACAGGATCGTTTGAAGCAGCATCGATTTCATTCCTGAAACAATTCCATAGATAATTTTTTGTTTCGTGGGGAATTTCATCTTTAGGTCTTGAATGATAAATAATCCATAGTTTAATAGCCTCCAAAACAGCTTTACCGTACCATCCTCGTTCAAAACTATAATATATTGCAGCTTTTTTACGGAAATCAAGATCTATATCTTGAGGTATAGATATAGTCACTCTATTCCTTTTACCCTTCCTTTTTTTGTGAATCAAAATAAACACCTTGAAACCATTTTTTTGGTATCATTTTTGTGACGATCTAAACATATGTTATCCATAGCATATAATATTTTTTTAAGATAATTATTAGTAATAAAGTAATAATAAGCCTTATTCATGTGTTTAGGAGATTAATTCATTTTTGTGATAATGTGTTTTTATGTTATTGTATTGTTTTTTTTTAGTATTGAAGAAATAAAATAAAATTACTTCACATAAAAATCCATGTTGGGATTTAAAATGTTTAAGGAACCACAAATTTCGAAAATCCATGTTGGGATTTAAAATGTTTAAGGAACCACAAATTTCAAAATGTAGGGTCATGTACCTTCCTAAAGTCGATGATGTTCGTGGAAACTTAACTTTCATTGAACAGAATGAACATGTTCCGTTTGAAATAAAGAGAATTTACTATCTTTACGATGTTCCTGGGGGAGAGAGTAGAGGTGGACATGCTCATAAAGATTTAGAACAATTCATTGTGGCTGCTAATGGAAGTTTTGATGTTATATTAGATGATGGATATAACAAGGAACGCCATCACATGAATAGGTCTTACTATGGTCTTTACTTGCCAAACATGATCTGGCGTGAACTTGACAACTTCTCTTCTGGTTCTGTGTGTCTGGTTTTGGCTTCAGAAGTTTATGATGAAGAGGATTACATTCGAGATTATGAAAAATTCTATGAAATCACTCAAAAAAATGGTCAAACATACAATAAAATCCTCAATACATCAAAATAATTACACGAATATAAAAGTGAAAAAAAATGGAAAATGAAGAGAACTTAATAATCGTTGGTATAGGAGAATTTGCAGAAATTGCTTATGAATATTTTACTCATGATTCACCTTATAATGTAGTAGCATTTAGTGCTGAAAAAGATTATATCGATAAAAATAGTTTATTTGGCTTACCAATTATTCCCTTTGAAAAATTGGATGAAGATTATGACCCAGAAGAGTATAAGGTATTTGTAGCAGTTACCTACACAAAACTTAACAGAGTCAGAACCAGGCTTTACCATGAAGCTAAAAAAAAAGGGTTTCAAATAGTTTCTTATATAAGTTCAAAGGCATTTGTATGGAATAATGTAGAAATAGGAGAAAATTGTTTTATTTTTGAGAATAATGTCCTTCAATACAGGGTAAAAATAGGTAATAATGTGATTCTGTGGAGTGGTAATCAAATTGGACATGGAACCCGTATACGTGATAATTGCTTTTTATCTTCCCATGCTGCGATTTCTGGAGAATGCATAGTGGGTGAAAACTGTTTTATAGGGATCAACAGCACTTTTTCAGACCATTTAACCATAGCAAAAGATTGTATCATTGGTGCTGCTGCAAATTTAATAAAAAACACTGATGAAGCAGGGATATACGTAGGAAACCCCGCAAAACGCATGGAAAAAAGTAGTTTAGACACTGTTTTTTGGATCAGCGGAAAAAATGAGGATTAACAGTTAATTATAGTTTTCTAGTGTTTCTTGAATTAAATTTCACCCTAATTTCTAATTGAGGTTGAAAATAATGTTCATTAGTGGGATAGGCAGAACCAGGTTTGGAGCTTTGTCAGAGTCGCTCCCAGAATTATTATATGAAACTATGTATAACACCCTAAAGGATAGCTATTTGGATATTTCAGATATTGGCGCCATTTTTGTTTCTAATTTTTTAGGAGGCCCATTAAATGGTCAACGTCATTTAAATTCACTTGTATCTTCATTTTTGCCGGACATTAATATTCCTCTCCGAATTGAAACGGCCTATGCTTCTTCAGGTTCTGCAATAAATCAGGCTATTTATTCATTACAACAATATGAGAACATAATGATTTTAGGTGCAGAAAAAAAATGACCTCTGATAACATTATGGGGGAAGTTTAGATGGAATATCACTGCATAAGATTTAATAAATGGTGGAATTATCCTGTTAAAAAATGTATATTATGTGATGGGGATGTGGTTGAAGTACTTGATATGAAATATAAGATAATTGGATATACAGAGGTCTTTGTTCCTTCAGAAAATCATGAAGAAGTACCATACTTCCAATATTTATTAGAAAGTGAAGAGGGTAACCGAAAAATAATCAAATCCTATGATGATCATTCCATTGGAGACTCTATTGATCCGGATTTGGAATTAATCTGAAACTGATAACCTAGTTGTCCATACCGATGTGAATAAAATGTTAACCGTCAAAAAATATGAACCTCAGGATAAAAATGTTTGGGATAATTTTATAACCCATTCTAAAAATGGATATTTCCTTTTTAATCGAGATTTTATGGAATATCATTCTGATCGTTTTTGTGACTTTTCTTTGATGTTTTTTAAAGGAAATAAATTGATGGCGGTAATCCCCGCAAATATAGAAAGCCATAAGGTTACAAGTCATGGTGGATTAACCTTCGGCGGAATAATTTCCCACAAAAAGATGGAAACACAGATAATGTTGGGAATATTCCAGAAATTGAAGGAATACCTCAAACTTCAAGGGGTTAAAGAACTGGTATACAAGCCAATACCCCATATATATCATACCGTACCTGCTGAAGAAGATCTTTACGCCCTATTTTTAAACAGAGCGAAATTGATCAGAAGAGATGTTACATCAGCCATATATATGGAAGAAAAATTACCATACAGCAGAAATATGAAACGTAAAATCCGAAAAAGCAAAGAAATTGGATTTAAAATCCAGAAAAGCCAGGATTATGAGAAATTCATGCAAATTGAAGAGAAAAGATTAGATGAAAAATATAGGATAAAACCCACCCATACTGGTAATGAAATCAAATTATTGGCCTCTAAATTTCCAGATAATATAAAGTTATTCACAGCAGAAAAAGATGGAGAAATTTATGGTGGGGTTATCATCTTTGAAGGTGAAAATATTGCCCATGGCCAATACCAAGCCTCTACAGATGAAGGATTAAATTTGAATTGTAACGATTTAATTTTTGACTATCTAATTGGTGGCTATTACAAAGACAAAAAATACTTCGATTTTGGAATATCCAATGAAAAAAATGGCTTGTATTTAAATAAAGGTTTAATACATTACAAATCCCAATTTGGAGCACATGCTGTTGTTCATGATTTTTATAAATTGGAAATTTGAACCTAATCATAGATGGTTATTATGATCCCATTCATCAATTTAAAAGCGGAATATAGATCTATAGGGAAAGAATTAGATCCGAAAATCCATTCTATACTGGAAAATGGCTTTTTTGTTTTAGGAGATGAAGTTAGAAATTTTGAAAAAGAATTTTCCGATTATATGGATAATAAATATGCAGTTGGAGTTAATTCTGGTTCAGATGCATTATTTCTGGCAATAAGATCTTTAGGAATTGGATCGGGAGATGAAGTTATCACAGTTTCTCACACTTATATATCAAGTGTAGATGCAATTATTAGAAATGATGCAAAACCTGTTTTCGTTGATATTGATAAAAATACATATTGTATGGATTCATCCCATATAGAAGAAAAAATTACAGAAAACACCAGGGCAATTTTACCAGTTCATCTTTATGGTCATCCTGCAGATATGGATTCAATAGGAGAAATAGCCAAAAAACATGATCTTTTTATAATTGAGGACGCCTGTCAGGCTCACGCAGCTGAGTACAACGGAGTTAAGGTTGGTAATTTTGGGGATTTAGGATGTTTTAGTTTCTATCCAACGAAAAATCTAGGTGCTTATGGTGATGGGGGAATGGTTGTTACCGATGATTCGGAATTAGCAGAATTTCTACGTCAGTTTAGAAACTATGGTCAAACCCAGAAATATTATCATGATTTTCAAGGTTTTAACAGCAGATTAGACGAATTACAAGCATCTGTTCTCAGAGTTAAATTAAAACATCTGGATTATTGGAATAATAAGCGTAGAAAGATCGCTAAAATATATGATGATCATCTTAATGATTTAGATTTAGTTTTACCTGTAGAAATGGAAGATTCTAAGCATGTCTTTCATCTGTATGTTATCAGATGCAAAAACAGAGACAGATTAAAAGAGGAGCTATTAAAAAAAGGAGTTCAGACCCAAATACATTATCCGATTCCGGTTCACAATCAAAAGGCATATGAAAATTTTGATGTTAAGTTACCAGTGACTGAGAAAGTCTGTAATGAAATATTATCATTACCTATGAATCCCTTTCTAGATGATGATGAAGTTATTTATATCTGTGAGATGATGGAAGATGCCCTTGGTTAGCGTGGTAATGACCTCATATAACCATGAAAAATTTATTTCTGATGCAATTGAAAGTGTTTTAAATCAATCTTTTAAAGATTTGGAATTGATCATAATTGATGATAATTCCATGGATAGATCCCCTTTGATCATTAGTGAATTGGCTGATAAGGATGAAAGAATCAGGAAAATGTTCCATCAAAAGAATTTAGGCATTGCAAAAACTATAAATGATGGTTTAAGAAATTGTAATGGGAAATTTATCGCATTTATTGCCTCAGATGATTTATGGATGGAGGATAAATTGGAAAAACAACTTAAGATACTGGAAGAAGATGAAAATCTTATAGTTTGGTGTAACTCGGCAATAATAGATGATGCTTCTGAATTTACCGGTGAAAAAAGCAGCGAAAAATATAAAAATGCCACATCCAATGGCTATGTTTTTGATCAAATCGTAAATTCCTGGATTTCTGGTTCTGGCATAATGATGAAAAGGGATAATTTAAAGGATATACAGCTTAATGAGAACCTAAAATACTTGAACGATACCATGTTTTATTTAGATTTAGCCCATAATCATAAATTTCATTATATGGAAGAAACGCTGTCAAAATATAGAATACATGGAGAAAATTGTTCATTTAAGATAAAAGATATTGAAGGATGGTATAAAGATTCATTTTTACTCTGTCGTTATATTTTCAATAAATATGGAGAACATCTATCCTATCAAGCTTTAAGGAATATTTTCTATAAAACTTGTATAATTCCAGTTATGATGGGCGCCCAGAATGACATGTTAAACAAATATAACCTGATCTATCCTGTGATTTTGCCATTAAATTTTATGATGTTGATCATTAAAAACATCCCCATAAAATTAACTTAAATAAAAAATTGATTTTGTTCATGCATTTATCTGGGCCACAGCGTTATGTACTATTTTTTCTAGTTCCATACCTATTTAGTTTGAATTATCTTCTCTTGGCTCCATATAACTCGTAGTAATTATTAAATTTACATTAAAAGTAACCAAAACAGCAACCAGATCTAAATAGGGATAAAGGGCTATTCAATGCTATATTATTGGTTTTTCTAAGATATTCCCGCATAAAACTCATTCTAGTTACAATGCATCACTTTGATTATCTTTTTTCATATCAACACTTATTTATTAATAGAATATTATTAACCAACCTCATTTTAAACAGCTTTAAATCAACTATCTGGCAACCAACTTCTTAATTAAATAAACATCACCTTCAGAGAATGTTTTAAATAGGATTAAAAGACCTAGATATAAAATTGCCGATATTAAAACCAGAATAAATATGTTTATATTTACCACACTCATGAATACTGTCATGATACCTGTTGCTAGTACTGGTTTCCATACATATTTTGCAATGGGAACTTTACAAATGAACTTGGAAAGATAATAATAAAGCATAATAAAGTTCAACAATTCTGATAATACAGTTACAACTGAAGCACCTATATAACTGAATTGGGGAATTACCACTAAATTGACAGCTATGTTAAAAATCATATAAATAAAAGTCAGTCGAATAATTAACACCTGTTTATTCATAGATATTAGGAAATAACTGAAAATCATGGTTAGAAGTATTAGGGGAATTGTCCAGATTAAGATTTGTAGTGTTATAACAGATGGGGCAAATTCAGATTGATAAAGGATTAGAATTATATCATTGGAAAGAATGGTGATTCCTGCAGCTAGGGGCAAACCCAGTATAATTAGATATTTTATGGATTTGGCATAAACTAGCTTAATAGATTCATGGGAAGAAACGTAAAATTTTGAAAGCACTGGAAATATTGCAGTATTATAGACGATGGGGATAAAAAGTAGTATCTCAATTATCTTATATGAGGCACTGTACCATCCTACTGCTGCATCACCCTGTAATAAAGAAAGTAATACAGTATCGACCCTAAATGCAATTGTAGAGAAAATTGAAGCTATAGATAATGGTAAAGCTATGAGCATCTTTGATTTCCAAAAATCCCAGTTAATTCCCAGTTGAGGCATTGGAAATTTGACAAGATAAATTATTAAAACACTGATCAAGCCTATCAAACTACTTATTAAATAGATTAAGGCAAACCATAGTATGCTAAAATTGTTGGATATTCCGTAAAATACACCGAATAGGAGTATGATACCAGGTAAAATAATACCAACACCTTGATACTCCATTTTTTCATATGCTTGAAATACTGAGAAGAATAGCTGAGTAAAAGATGTAAACACCATCCAAAAGCCCAGGATATAAACCACATAAATGGTTTGTGTTGGATAGTTTAGAATATTAATAAATAATATGATAAAAGCCAATGTAACCGCGCATAAAATCAATTTAAGTACGATAATATTTCCAGTATAATGCTGTGAGATAGTTTTGTCCCTTGCAATTTCTCTCACAGTCAGTATAGAAAGACCTAAATCGGCAATTACACCCATAAGCAGGGTAAAAGATAATCCAAAAGATAAAACTCCAAATTCTTCCACTCCCAGATAACGAGCCAGATAAATGGTGTAAAAAAAAGCCAGAGAATAATTTATTATCTGAGCAATAAAAAGAACTCCGGTGTTCTTAAAAATTCGCTGTATAGTATTCATTCTATTCCTCACAAACCAAAAATCATCAAAAATCCTCTCATCTTATATGAGGAATTTTTAGTTTTTTAAGTATTGGGCTACTGAACTTGACTAGATTGATATAGATATTCAGCTACAGTTTAAAGAAAGAATTAGATTAACATATAAGCACCGATTCACATGTATGTAAATTCTGCTAAGAGAACTTTATGAAAAAAAATCAATGATTGAATATATTATCTTCATATACAAAGTTTAACTAGTTTTTAAAGCACGAGAAGGTTTTATTTTTTCAATAAGTTATTAATGAAGAAGTAATTTTAAGTTTTTTGAAGTACAATTATAATTATCCTAGATGACCTTACTTTTAATTAGTAAAATACATAATTATTAACTGTTTACTTATTTGTGGAGTAACCATTATGGAAATTGCATTTATATTATCTCTTGAACATGAAACACTTCCAGAAGCAGAACTCAAAGCTGTCTTAAAGGCGGAAGATATTCAATATAAATTTAAACGTAAATATAATGGGTTTTTGATTATAGATATCCCTGGAGATAATTTACAAAACTCTTTAGAAGATTTTAAATCCTCATTAAGTAGATTATCCATGACCAATGAAGCTTTCCAGATACTCATAACAACAGATACTGATGAACTTCTCAACAGGGTTAATGAATATCCCTGGAATAATTTAATAACCGATGAATACATGGTTAGAGTTAAAAATAAGGAAAAATATGAGGTTAACACATTAAAACTTGAAAAGGCTATTGGAGGAGTTATCAAGGATAAAACTGGGGGTAAGTTTAAAGTAAACCTTGAAGATCCTGGGATATTTATAAGAACAATTATATTTGATGATAAAGCCTTTTTAGGATTGAGATTAGTTAAAATCCCTAAAAAACATTTTTTTAATTTGAAACCACATAAAAGGCCCTTTTTTTATCCTGGATCCATGAGCCCCAAGTTGGCCCGGTGTATGGTTAACCTGACCGGGGTAAAGAGAGGGGAAAAGCTGCTCGATCCCTTCTGCGGCACAGGAGGTATCTTATTGGAGGCAGGTATCATTGGTGCAAAGGTGGTGGGTACAGATGTAGACCCGAAGATGGTTAAAGGAACTATTGAAAACCTTAAATACTGCAACATTCATGACTACGAAGTATTCAGGGAGGATGTGAGAAAATTAGAGCTCCCCTATAAGGTAGATGCTATTGTCACCGACCCCCCATATGGCATATCTGCTTCAACAAAGGGTGAGGAAAGCCATAGGCTCTGCAAACAGGCGATTGTATCATTAGAAAACTTAATTAAGGATGATGGAAGGATATGCATGGCAACACCCCATTACATGGATATCAATGAGTTTGTAGAAGGAACAACATTTAAAATAATAGAACAACATCATATAAGAATGCACAAAAGTTTAACCAGAGTAATATCTGTATTGATGAAGGATTGAAATTAACTTATAATTAATAAAATGGAAGTGATTCCCTTGGACGTTAAAATATTCGACACAACACTTAGAGATGGTGAACAAACACCCGGAGTATCTCTTATTCCAGATGAGAAATTGAGAATAGCAATTAAACTCGATGAATTGGGTGTAAATGTCATTGAAGCAGGATCAGCCATAACGTCAGAAGGTGAAAGAGAGGGAATAAAGAAGATTGTGGGAGAAGATTTATCTGCAGAAATATGTAGTTTTGCTCGGGCAGTTAAATCTGATGTAGATTCTGCCCTGGAATGCGAGGTAAATAGTGTAAACCTTGTTGTACCCACATCAGACCTACATATACACCATAAATTACGTAAAACCAGAGAAGAAGTTAAAGAACTGGCCATCAACACCACAGAATATGCCGTAGATCAGGGCTTAATTGTGGAATTATCCGCAGAAGATGCAACCCGAAGTGACTTAGATTTCCTCATCCAACTATTCAGGGAAGGAATTGATGCCGGGGCAGACAGAATATGTGCCTGTGATACTGTAGGCATGTTAACCCCTGAAAAATCCTACGAATTTTACAAGAAACTGGGAGAACTGGACAAACCCTTAAGCGTGCATTGTCACAACGACTTTGGGCTTGCAGTTGCAAACACGCTGAGTGCGATAAGAGCTGGGGCAAACCAGGCACACGTAACAGTAAATGGAATAGGTGAAAGAGCTGGAAATGCCTCATTAGAAGAAACTATAGTTGCTCTACACTCTCTTTATAATATAAAAACAGATATAAATACTGAAATGTTATACGATGTCTCCAGAACTGTATCCAGAGTTACAGGTTTATTTTTACAACCCAACAAGGCGATTGTGGGAGAAAACGCATTTGCACATGAATCAGGTATACATGCTGATGGTGTGATAAAGAAGGCTGAGACATATGAACCAATAACCCCTGAACTAGTGGGACATAAGCGGAGATTTGTGATGGGAAAACACGTAGGCTCCCATATCATCAAGAAACGTATCCAGGAAATGGGATTAAGAATAGATGATGATCAATTCAAGCAGATATTCACTCGTATAAAATCTCTTGGTGATAAAGGAAAATGCGTTACTGATGTAGACTTGCAAGCGATCACCGAAGATGTTTTAGGTGTAATGGGTGAGAAAGTGGTTGAACTGGAGGAACTCACCGTAGTATCAGGAAGTAAAGTGACACCCACAGCATCTTTAAGACTTCTTATAGAAGATAAGGAAGTACTCGAGGCGGGTATAGGTATAGGACCTGTCGATGCAGCAATTGTTGCAGTTAAAAAGAGTATAAAGGATTATGCAGATATAGAGCTCGAAGAATACCATGTAGATGCCATCACAGGCGGTGCAGATGCACTGATTGATGTGGTGGTTAAACTTAAACACAACGGTGAAATAGTAACCGCCAGAAGTACGCAACCGGACATTATAATGGCAAGTGTAGAAGCATATTTAAGTGGAATAAACAAGATATTAAGCACTGAACATGTCAAAAACATAAGAGAAGGCGACTTATAGATCTATTATTTTTTATTTTTTTTGAGGTTTTAAATGGAACATAAAATTCGGGTATTAGGATTTTCCAAGGTTGTAGAGGACATCCCAGATTTAATAGGAAAAATAAATGATACAACTAGCAATTCCTGTGTTATACAGCTTTTAAACGCAGATGGAATAGCAGGGAAAGAACACATCCTTCATGCAACAGAGCAAGCGATTAAGGCATTTGAAAGAAAACAAAATATAGCAAATGATCTAGGCCTCGAGATCTGTGTACGAGCATCTGCCCAGAGACAGATATCAAAGGCATTGGAAATATTAGGATTAAAAAAGGGTTTAAACAATATCTGCGCAGTTATTATAGATTGTGATTCTGGAGTGGATAAAGAACTGGAATTATTACTAGGTAAAACAGATGATACCATTTTAAAACCAGATATATCCCATTTAAATGATCTTTACCAGATTTCTGATGAAGAAATAGAAAATTCCGGCGGCATTAGCAGGGTTCTGATTGAGAGAACATCTTTACTAGTTTTAGACACATAATTAAACTTTCATTGCACTCTTTGCTATTTCAATTATTCCATCCAGATTTTCCGATGTTAAACAACATATATCTAGGTTTTTAATCTCTAATGCAACCGCATTCTCCAATATCCTATCATATCGGGGACATTTAGAGATCATACCTCCATTATGTACTTTTATGACTGTCCTTAATTCCTTTGCAAGTTTATTGGGGTTATCTGCTTTGCAGATAACGTTAATACCTCTATTATATTTATGGAACACATTTTCCAATTCGTCCTTCAAATATGAGGATGAAGAAATAGCTTTTGATAATGTGGAGGGGGCATGCTTTATTTCCTGGGATATGCCAGCACATGTAACATGATCTGCTTGTAAGAACTTTAAGGATGTTTCCAACATTTCTTCTAGGTTGGAAGATATTAAACCTCCGTTTCCCACGTTCACTATCTTAGGGGAGCCTGTTGAGGCCACAATTATATGGGAATGTTTTCCATTGGCCAGCCTACCCGTTTCATCACCTAATGCTCCAGATGCATCTTCAATCAGTACAACTCCCTCTTCATCACATACTTCATAGATTTCTTTTATGGGCTGTTCAGCAGTATATCCGGCAAAACTGGTTAAAAAAAAGGCTTCAGGTTTTTTTTTAATAAGGATGTCAATTAGTTGCTTGGGATCAATTAACCCATTATCTGTGGGCAGATAAATTAGTTCAAGACCCAAGAATTCAGCTATTTTAATAAAACCAGACCATCCACCCTGGTCAGGGACCATAATTTTCTCCTGAAAATTGTTCATAACTGTAAAAATAGCTGAATTACCACTGTTCATGATTTTTGAGTATTTATGGCCGGTTAAATTACATACGTCCTTTTCAGTAGATTTAATCAACTGATTTCTTGATGAAATATCATTAACTGCTTGGCACATAGCCTCTCTGGCTTCCTTTGAAGGTTTTTTGAAGTAAAGATCCAACAGTTCACTCTCCAACAGGGAAATAAACATTTATTTATAACAAAGGTATTCTAAAAAGAATAATTAGACACTAAAAAAGCTATCCAGAGTTGTCTGTCTGGACTGCAATAACTCCTTCAACAGATCACTGGTTTTAACGAATTTATCAAGTGGTAATTTTAGATTACTACCTATATATGCTAAAGCAGTTTTCATATCCTCAAATTCTTTATATGGTTGGTTCATGGCACTTCTAATATTTTCCCTGACGTTGAATACTCCCAGAGGTATATAACCCTGGTAGGCTTCCCTTAAGATAATTGCAGCTGCCTGTTTTTTTTCCCTAACAAGTTCTTCAAGAACTGCCATCTTTGATGTATAATAACAGCCACCCACTCGGGAGTATCCTCGTTTACCTGTATTGTTTTCATAGTCAGAGAATATAATTTCTTCCCTTCGCAGTACATGGAGGAATGCTTCCATCCACTCAAACTGCCATTCCATTGGTAATAAAAGAATTGCATAGTAATTGTTGAGGCTGCTGTATTCATAAACCCGATGAGTTTCAATGGCGTCGTATGTTCTAATTTGCCGAAGTAATTGGTCTCCTATGGTACTATCGCATGCAGTAATAGACCATCTGGTCGGCACCATCTTCCGGTTTTTACCCAATCCCATGGTTCCCACAGAGAAGGCTTTCTGAATACTGGAAAATGGTACTTCCTTACTGTGAAGGTGCATTACTGCGTCTGCTGCCTTTAAATCGCTATCATAGTAAGCTTTCTCCAGTTCACGGTCCCACTTGACAGTTTCTATATCAAATTTTTCCAGGAGGGCACTTGGGCCATGGGGAGCATGTTCTTCATTAAATGTTCGGCCACGTGGTTTACTACCGAATTCTGCTTCGCTGTTTATGGAGGCAGAGGCCAGTGATATTTCTTGTAACTTTTCAACAAAAGGATTCTCCAGATCAGTTACTTTGTTGGTTAGTTTTCCCCGTACAAGGTTAAGCCGGTAGCCGATGATATCTTCCTGTGTTTTATCAGTTTGTATCCAGGACTCAGGTGTGTCCATTATTGAGGTGTCACCCTGTATTGGGGTTATCATAGGGCCAGCGAATACTTTAGGGTAGTTCCAGCTTCCAATAAAAACAGATGGAGGTGTGCTACCATCCAGTTCCCGGCCAACATCTATACTTGGTATTTGTATCTTGGATGTCAGTCTCTTCAGGTAGGCTGCCTTTCCTTTTATCATATTAATTACTATATATTTTTATTAAATAAAAAGTTGATGAGAGCAGATGAAATGTAAAGTTAGTGATGCTATTTTTACAGTTACTCTCTTTAATTAAAGTGTTACCAATTTAGGTGAAGATTTATTCAATTTTTTTCTTTTTTTAAACCTACTTAAATAATTGAAACTAAATAAAAGAGATTTTGAAGTGTCCTTTATCTTTTATCTAAATGTAGTGATGCTGAGTTCATGCAATACCTTTTCCCGGTAGGTGGGGGACCATCATCAAAGACATGGCCCAGATGGGCGCCGCAGCGGGCGCATAAGGCCTCGGTCCTAACCATGAAATGGCTGTTATCAACAGCAGTGACTACGTTTTCTTTTGCAATGGGTTCCCAGAAACTGGGCCATCCAGTGCCTGATTCAAACTTGGTATTGGAGTCAAATAAGTCAGTATGACAACATACACACTGGTATATTCCATTTTCATGACAGTCATGGTATTTACCAGTGAATGGTAGTTCAGTCCCTTGTTTTCTGGCTACATCATAAGATTCTGGACTGAGTTCTTTCATCCACTCTTCATCTGTCTTTTCTATCCTATCCACTAGTTTAATTTCCCCGGTTTTTGCAAAGTAGATTGGAATTTTTCTATCTTCATAAGACATAATATAAATTATGGACTTTAAAATTAATATAAATATGGTTTATTCATCATAAATGAAAAATATTTCTTTGATTCTGAATTATTTAAGTTTAATCTCGTTTTCACTAATACCGGTTTCTAAAATAACCCCATACCTAAAAAAATAAATTAAAATTAAAAAAATAATTAAGCAAACTCAATAGTGCTGGGGGGTTTATCACTCACAGAAAGCGACACATGGGTAACTTCAGGTATCTCTGCAGTGATACGCTGGGAAATTTTCCTGATCATATGCCATGGTAATTCAGGTACCTGGGCTGTCATGGCATCTAGAGATTCCACCATTCTTAGTACCACTAAATATCCATAGTCCCTCATATCTCCTTTAACTCCCGTGGCCATGGTATCGGTTAAAACTGCAAAGTACTGCCATAGACTATCTTCTATACCTTCCCTTTTTACCTCGTCTTCAACGATTGCGTTGGCTTTCCGGCATATTTCAATTTTTTCCCGGGTTATTGGGCCTACAATACGCACGGCCAGTCCAGGGCCCGGGAATGGCTGTCTGTTTATTATTTCGGCAGGAAGGCCAAGCTCAGATCCCACTATCCTTACTTCATCCTTGTAAAGGTCTCTAATGGGCTCCACAATCTTAAGTACAAGTCCATGGGGCAGAGCTAAGTTATGGTGGGATTTGATGTTTCCCTGAGTTTCAATCCAGTCCGGGGCTATGGTTCCCTGCACCAGATACTCAGCACTCACATCTTCAGCTACTCTTTCAAAAACGTTGATGAACACTTCTCCGATGATTTTTCGTTTCTCTTCAGGATCAATGACATCCTCCAGTTTATCTAAAAATTCTTCGCTGGCATCAACGGATATAAAATTAAGCCTGTCCTTGAAGGTATCCTCAACATATTCAGCTTCTCCTTCCCGTATCAGGCCATGGTCTACAAAAACAGCTATCAAATTATCTCCTATGGCATTTGAAGCTAGTACTGATGAAACTGAACTGTCTATACCGCCTGATAATGCAATTATGGCTTTTTTATCTCCTATGGTATTTTTCATATCTTTAATGGATTCATTTATAAAATCAGATGGATTTAACATATATATACACCCTTGTTTATTATTATACTTTTTTTCTATGATATTATTTCTTGAATTCCTTACAAACCCTGTGGAAGTTTTCAAATATAAGATGCCCTTTTTCAGTGTGGTGCACTTCGGGGTGGAACTGGATACCATAGATTGGTTTGTCCTTGTGTTTCATGGCCTCTATATTACATGCGGATGATGTTGCCAGTAATTTAAAATCAGGAGGTAAAGTTTTAACATCATCTTTATGTGAGGTCCATACATCCATGGTTTCCCCTATTCCCTGGAATATATCGTTTTCATCAAGGATATTGATTGTGTATTTGGCGTAGCTTTCTATACCTGCACTTCCAATTTCCCCTCCATATGCCTGGGCTATGAGCTGATGGCCAAGACAAATTCCTAAAATGGGAATATCCAACTCTTTAATGTATTTGGGCGTATTGCCTGCTTTTTCTATGCTGGGACCTCCACCCAGTATGATTCCTAAAGGATTCTTTTCAATCACCTCTTCTATGGAGGTTGTATTAGGTATAATCTCCGCCGGGTATTTCAGGTAACCAAGACTCCGATTAATTCGGTGATTGTACTGTCCATGATTGTTGATGACCAATATTTTCATTGTAGATTCTCTCATTAATTTACTAGGATTTAATTAATAATAAAATTATCAATTGGTTTTCTGGAAAAATTTATATCTTTAAAACCATAAATATAGTGATATGGAATTAAGAGATATTTTATTTATAATAGTGGCCATAATACTCGCGGTAATCGTATTTAATGTATTTATATGGCTATTACCCGTAATAATTATCCTTATAATAGCATATATCATCTATCTGTTTTTAAAGGGGCCCTCCCGCTATTAAAAAGGTTAACTATTTTTTAATATTTTTAAGTAATCAAATAAAATAAGTACAATGAGGTTAACACATGCAGGATCTCCACTCAATTGGCATGAAGAAAGGAATGCTTTATGAAACTATTATAACCACTATAAATCCAGATAAAACGCCCAATGCAGCGCCTATGGGGGTTATATGTAAAGATAAAGGTGAAATAGTGGTTTATTTACATGAAGGATCTCGAACAATTAAAAATATTAAGAACAATAGGGCATTTGTTGTTAATGTACTTAAAGATCCACTAGTTTTTGTTGATTCTACACTGGATAATCTTTCAGAAGAATATTTCCTAGAATTTAAAGATAATTATGCTGTTAAAAATGCAGATGCATATTTCCTGGCCAAAGTCAATGATCTTAAGTATATTGAGAGGGAAGACCAGTTCGGAATTGATAAAAGTTACATAATAAAGGCCGGCGTAGAGGAAATCGTTGTAGATAATGAGTGTGCAGAACCTTTGAATCGGGCAATTTATGGTGTTATAGAAGCACTGGTTTATCTCACCCGTAAAGATATGATAAGCGGGGAGACAGAGAAACTCTACAACCTCAGGATGAAGGAGATATCCCGGATTGTGAACAAAGTGGGCTCCAAGAAACATACAAAGGCCATTAAAAAAGTGATGGATGCTTGGGATGAGGATAAATAATTATTTCTTTTTTTTAGATAAATTCATTTAATAGTTGCACAGATTAAATCTATGAGATCTTTAATTGTATACTATTCAAGAAGTGGGCAGACAGCAAAAATTGCCCGAGAACTGGCAGATGCACTCAAATGTGATTTAGAGGAGATTATCGACACAAAAAAACGATCTGGTATTCTGGGTTGGTTACGCTCTGGTAGTGATGCCATGAAAAAGTCACTAACTGTTTTAGAAAGAGCTGTTAATGATCCTGCAGAGTATGATCTTATAGTGATAGGAACGCCTAACTGGGCAGGTCATGTATCTTCTCCGGTCAGGACTTATATACATCAAAACCAGGCGAAATTCAAAGAATTAGCCTTTTTCTGCACAGCAGGCAGTAATGACTTCGCTGGACCCTTTAACGATATGAATGAAATCAGTGGAAAATCTCCAGTGGCAACTCTTGGTGTGAGAGGTAAGAAAATTAATGATGGGAGCTATAAATCTGAAGTGCAGGAGTTTATAAAAACCCTTCCCGTGAATGACATTTAATAGATAACCTTTAGCAGACATTTGAGACACATTAACAGATAACCCTTTAGCAAATAACTTTTAAGCAGATAAAATTGGAGTTCATATTTTGTTGCTTAATCAGATCGGAATTATTAAATCCCCATATAAACTTAGAACTGATGCGCCTCGTCAGGGTCGATATTCCCCGGAGATAAGTGAATTAATGGTTTTTGATGAATATTCAGATGGATTGGATTCAATAAAAAGACATGAATATTTGTATGTTTTCTACTGGCAGGACAAGGCAGAAAGAGATAAGCTTAAAGTAACCCCTCCCGGTGAGTTAGGGGAGAAGGGAGTATTCTCTATCAGATCTCCTGCGCGACCAAATCCCATTGCACTTTGCTTGGTTAAGGTACAGAAAATTGAAAATAACAGCTTATTTGTGAAATGGTTAGATGCCATTGATGGGTCACCTCTACTGGATATAAAGCCCTTTATTAAGGAATTGGATTGTATGTGAATATTTCTGGTAAAAACTTTTTCTAATTCTAATCAATTTCCTTATTTCTCCAGATAAAACTCCTTACGTCGGGCTTCCAGGAGATTAGGTTCTTTACCCACAAGTTCGGATGCTACCATTAATTTATTTTCAGTTTCATCCTGTACTGATTTTATAAACTCAAAACAGTGAAGGTCTCTCAGAAGGTGATGGTCCACCACCACCTTTGGTATTTCCCTGCAGAGATGGGTCAAGTTGATTTTTGCCTGGTCAATATCCTTCTTGGATAAGGCGAATCCCAAAAGATAAAGTGGTGGGCCACTTAAAATCAATATATCCGGGCTTTCTTTCAGGATATAATTTTTATTCCCATTATAAATCGGTCCTTGTACATCAGAAGCATGCATCACAGTTTCATTTTTATATCGAATGGTTATTGTCACAAGAAAGCCCAGTTTATTTCCCTTTGAGCCGTGGGGTAGGGCGTTTGAAAATCTAATTTCTGTATTTCCTTCTTGGAAGGAGTTACCGTCACTGTATGTTATATCCGAATTTAAATCCTTTAAATTTTTCAATAAATTCCTGGCCCTGGTCATTTGGTTCTTATTTATATTTTTTTCCGGATTTTTTAAGAACAGCTTCTTATCCTGATAGATATCTTCAGCATATTTGGGGCTTGAATCTAGAAATCTTCCCAAGCTGAAAGGTGTGAAGTGGTCGTGATGGTAGTGGCTGATGGTCACGATGTCTGCTAACAGTGCATGTTTCTGTATGGCAGCTCTTGTTTCATGTAAAGCGTTAAATTCAGTTTCCCATGGCGGTAAACCGAATCTCTTAGCCCCTAAAGATGTGCCTGGGTCAATCAGAATTTTATGGTCAGTTTCAATGAAGGTGGCCATGGATCTTACCCCCATACTTTCAAAGGCCAGTGGTGTAATTTTCAAAATAAAAAATCCCATATAATTATTGTTTAATTAAATCAACGAACTCAAACATCTCCCCATCGAAAAGTCCCCTGTCACTTATCTTTAATTTAGGAATCACCAGGAGAGCCATGAAGGACATAGTCATAAAAGGTGAGCTCAGCTTGCAACCCATTTCCTTAACTTTCTTTTGCAGAATATTTAATTTAAGAGAAACGTCATCGGCACTTTCGTTGCTCATCAGACCTGCGATAGGAAGTTTCAAGGATTCAAACTGCCCATTTGAGGTGGCAACCAGACCTCCGTTATTTTCAATTAACCTATTAGTGACGGCAGCCATTTCCTTGGTACTGGTTCCTACCACAATGATGTTGTGGGAGTCATGGGCAACACTGGTGGCAATTGCACCATTTTTAAGTCCGAATCCGTGTATGAATCCATTGCACATATGGTTGTGACCGTATCGTTCTACAACAGAGATTTTCAGGATATCTTCTTCAAGATCTGGCTGTATATTACCTTTGTCAACCCCTAAGATTGCTTCTGATTCTCCGGTGATTAATTGTCCCTCAAATACATTGATAACCCTTAAAATTTCTTCCTTGTTTTTAGAGGATATTTCAAAATCAACTGAAGTTTTAGGGTTTAATTTAAATGAACTTTCAAGATCATGGGGTTTAACTGTAAATAATATTTGATTATCCTTAGCAACTAATTCTCCTTTAATATAAACTTCTTTAACATTCAATTTTTCCAGATCATCCACAACAACCATATCGGCCCATCTACCAGGAACAATTAACCCAGAATTTAAATTATAATGTGTAGACGGGTTTATGGTAACCATTTTAATTGCATCTACCGGATCTAAGCCATAATCAATAGCATCCTTGAGCATTAAATCTACATGTCCTTTTATCAGGTCTTCTGGATGTTTATCATCTGATACAATGAAATCCCCACCGGAATTTATTAAATCCTTTAAGTTCCTGGCAGAAGATCCCTGTCTTAGCATGACCTTCATTCCCAGTTTCCTTTTTTCTATCACTTCTTCTTTGATGGTACATTCGTGATCAGTGGTTATTCCAGCAGCTACATATTTGCAGAGTGCATCTCCAGATAAAAGTGGGGCATGCCCATCAATTGGTTTTTTGTGTCTTTTTGCAGAGTTGATTTTGGAGAGAACTTCCGTATCACCCCCAAGAACCCCGGGAAAGTCCATCATCTCTCCTAAGGCAACCATATCTTCCATATCAAGTAATTTGTCAACTTCATCTGCATTGATGGTTGCCCCTGATGTTTCGAAGGGGGTTGCCGGGACACAGGAGGAGGCAGTTAAATAAACGTTGAGGGGGACAGATGTAGCATCATTTATCATGTATTTGATTCCACGAATTCCCATTACGTTGGCTATTTCATGGGGATCACTTACCACTGATGTTGTTCCATGTGGTACAACAACCTCTGCAAAACGGGAGGGTGAAAGCATGGAGCTTTCGATGTGGACATGGGCATCAATGAAGCCAGGTAAAATTAAGTCCTTATAACTCTCATTAACTTGCTTAACACATTTAATAAGCCCATTTTCAAAGGAAATCTCAGCAGGATAAATTTCCCCAGTAAAAACGTTTAATAGGTTTCCATTAATCATATGCATCGGTCAAAAGTTCATTTGGAAATTATTAAAATTAATTCCTTAAACCTAACTCAACAACCGTTGCTTCCGTCTTATTCATGTCTGGAATCATGTTATATATACCGTTGATATGTTTATATGTTCCTTCAACTTCCCCGATTTTAGCGTTATCCAGGTTAAAGTCGTAAATTAGCTGTTGGATTACTGATATTTCCAAGGGGGGGATATCGGTTTTTATATTCTCTCTTAACATGTTCACAACAGCAGGAGCCTCCTGTATGTTGGAGGGGTTTAAAATTTCATCAGCTATGGCTTTTATAGCTTCTCGATGTCTTCCCATACGCCCGTAATCTCCCTCATTATCTTGTCTGAATTGGAGTAGAATCAAAGCTTCTTCACCGTTTAATCTACTCATTCCTGTTTTTCCATGTAGTTCTGGTCTAGCGTCGGAAATGTGTTGAGGCACATTCATATTGATACCGCCTATGGTGTCTACCATCTTTTTAAAATCTGTGAAGTCAACCACCACATAGTAATCGATTCTCACATCCAAAAAGTCCTCCACAGTGTCTATGGTGGTGTTAATGTTTCCATAGGCATATGCATGATTAATTAAATTCTCATCTTTTCCTGCAATTTGTACTCGTGTAGCTCGGGGTATAGAAAGCATATAAGTTTCTTTGGTATTTTTATCGATGGATAAAATGTGGATGGAATCTGTAAATCCATTGGTTGCATTTGTTCTGGCATCTGCACCTAAAAGTAGAATATTAACTCTTTGGCTATTGGGGTCTGTTTTTGGACTAAATAACAAATATGTGGCAACTGCAGATAACAAAACTATTATAATTATTAATATTAAAATCATTTTCCTTTTCATTTCAATACCCTTTTTTTATTTTATTATTCCCAGTATGTGTTGTTTTTCCATGTTAAATAGTTTTATATGAGATTTTTGTTTTATTTAGCGGTCCGATGGTTTCACTTTATTAATATTTCCCTTAAATCGTCTTATTGATAACTATAAGCCTTTATCAGTTAAAAAGATTACGTATTCTATAAATTTATATGGAACTTAACACAAACATTATTATACTAAATAGGTTTTGGTATAGTTTATGGAGACCAAAAGGCTATTTTTCTTGAGTGTAGGTTCAACATTGCTGGGAATAGGTGTAATAGGAATAATAATTCCTTTTTTACCTACTACTCCCTTTATTTTAGCTTCAGCTTTTTTTTATGGTAAAAGTTCAAAAAGATTAGACAATTGGATTTCCAACAGCCCGTACTTCGGAAGCTATATTGAAAACTATAAAACAAAAAATGGCGTTCCTTTAAATGTTAAGCTTACAAGTATAGGCTTTCTATGGTTAACTTTAGTTGTATCTGCATTTTTATTTTCCAATACTTGGTACATTCCTTTAATTTTAATTATCGTGGGGATGGCTGTTACTTTGCATATTGCCCTAATTAAAACCAAGGATAATTCTTAATTTCACTTTAAACGGGTTTAATCTAATTTTTCCTGTTTTTCAGTTTAATTCATACTTTTTAAAATCAAAAATTTTTTAATATTATATGATCAACTATTCATATGGAAGAAAAAGATACCTGTGAATTTATATGTGTACATGAAGATGCAGTTAAGGATGTAAAGTCTAAAATGCTTGAAGATGAGTTTTTTTTTGAAGTATCTGATAATTTTAAGGCATTTGGCGAGTCAACCCGGCTTAAAATCATGTACGCGTTATCTCAAAGGGATCTATGTGTTTGTGATCTGGCTGCTGTACTGGATATGAGTCAGTCTGCTATTTCTCACCAGCTCAGAGTTTTAAGGGGTAAGAATCTAGTCAAATTCAGAAGGAAAGGCAAAATGGTATATTATTATTTGGCAGATGAACATGTAGTATCCATGATTGAATTTGGTGTAGAGCATACCAAGGAAAAGTTATGAGAAAAACTGGATCCTATTTTTTTTATTATAAGTATTATTAGAAATTTTAATTCATCGGGATATTTTTTTAATTACCTCAATTTTTAAGGGGAATTTTTTTTAAACCATAAAGTATTTATGTACATATGAGCATTAATTCATATGAAAATTGATATGAAAGTGGCTTCCCTGGCTAACCGGACCATTGAAGTATTAGACGGACGAATCAAATCATAAGTTGGAATTAAATTGCAGGATAAAGAACAACAGATAGACACTTGTGAAGAAAAAGTAGAAACTGGTGGTTACTGCTGTTGTGCTGCCGGTGTCTTTGAAGAAAAAGAAGAGGAAAACAAGGGTAGACCTATTTATATAATGGTTTCATCTGCAATAATTTTCGCGATAGGATTGTATTTTGAATTTTTCACCCAGCAAGACATGATGTCAACACTACTATTTCTGGCAGTTGTTGCCATCTCAGGTTACAAGCTGATTCCCAACGGAATAAAGTCCCTTTTCAAAGGAAGGTTTAACATAAGCTTTTTAATAACCATAGCAGCAGCTGGAGCTTTCTTGATTGGTGAAGGGGCTGAAGGTGCGTCAGTTGTATTCCTCTATTTTATAGCAGAATACTTAGAGGACTATGCTGGTGAAAGAGCCAGGAAATCCATTGGATCACTCTTGAAACTGGCTCCTGAAACAGCAACTGTAAAGAAAAACGGCAAAAACATCGAAGTTCAAGTACACGCTGTGAAACTGGATGATGTAGTTATAGTGAGACCTGGAGACAAAATCCCTGTAGATGGGGCGGTGGTTAAAGGGTTTTCAACAGTAAACCAGGCAGCAATAACTGGAGAGAGCATTCCTGTAGGTAAAAGGAAGGGTGACACTGTTTTTGCGGGCACAATAAATGAGGAAGGTTACCTGGAAATACAGGTGACCAAAAGACCCGACGAAACCATCCTCTCCAAGATTATAGAGATGGTCAAAGAGTCCCAGAAGAGAAAATCCGGGACGGAATCCTTCATCGATAGATTTGCCAAGTACTATACTCCCACGGTAATTGGGCTTGCCATAATAGTGGCTACGTTACCTCCATTCCTATGGGGACTGGACTTGGATACATGGTTCTACCGGGGTTTGGTGTTATTGGTTGTTTCCTGTCCCTGTGCACTCATAATTTCCACACCAGTTGCCATGGTTTCTGGGATAACGGCTGGTACTAAAAATGGTGTGCTGCTTAAGGGCGGCAAGTACATAGAAGAAATGCAGAACCTAGATGTGATGGTGTTTGATAAAACTGGAACTCTTACAAAAGGAGATTTAGAAGTAACGGATATCATTCCATTAAAAAATTATTCAGCAAAGGAAATTTTAGAGATAGCATGTTCATTAGAGATGAATTCTAATCACCCTCTGGCAAAGGCAGTGGTGAAACATGCAAAACAGTTGAATATAGAATTTAAAGAAGTTGAAGATTTTGAATCCATCACAGGATCTGGTGTAATGGGTAAGATCCACAATAAAACCTTCTACATTGGTAAAAAGAGTTTATTTAAGGGTAATGCGGAGTTTCCAGATGAAACCATAAAAATATTGGAAGATGGGGGTAAAACCGCTGTGATATTGGGTTATGATAAAGAGATTGTGGCGGTTATAGCCTTTATGGACAATATAAGGGATTCTTCCAGGGCCACAGTTGCTGAATTGAAAGATAAGGGAATTGAAACCATCATGCTTACTGGTGACAATCAGGGAACGACCAGGGCAGTTGCAGCAAAGGTGGGTGTTGATGAATTTTATTCAGGCCTACTACCCCAGGATAAAGTTACTATCGTTGATAAATTATTAGATGGCAATAGGAAAGTGGGAATGGTGGGTGATGGTGTAAACGATGCTCCTGCACTGGCAAGATCAAATGTGGGTATTTCTATGGGAGCAGCAGGTTCGGATGTGGCCATTGAAACTGCAGATATCGCACTGATGCATGATGATATCTCCAAGGTCAACTTTCTGGTTGATTTAAGCAAAAAGACCATGAATGTGGTGAAGCAGAACGTTACTGCATCTCTTTTAATTAAGAGTTCCTTCGCCATATTGGCGGTTTTTGGATTCATATCTCTGTGGATGGGGGTGGCCATAGGGGATATGGGTTTAAGTTTAGCCGTCATAATAAACGCACTAAGAATAGGGAGAAGATGAAAATTATATGAATTGTCAATTTATTTCAAAATCAACTCAAATGTACATTAGCTTAAAGCCATATGTTAATTGTAACCAAATAATACTCATTTACCCAGTTCCTTAAGTAACATGGGTAAAAAGGCCCCTACATCGGTTACAATGCCTATAACCTGGGCACTTCCGCGGTCGCTAAGTTTTGTAACTGTAGATGGGTTTATATCCACACAGATACTTTTAACTTCAGAGGGGAGGATGTTTCCTATAGCTATGGAATGGAGCATGGTGGCAATCATGATAACCATATCCACATCCTGCACATACTTACGCATAGCATCCTGAGCCTCCAGTACATCAGTTATCACTTCTGGGAGTGGCCCGTCGTCCCGGATAGATCCGGCCAGTACGAATGGAACGTCATTTTTAACACACTCGTACATGATACCTTCTTTTAAAATTCCCTCTTCAACCGCTTCTTTAATAGAACCCGCCTGGTTAATCTTGTTAATAGCATATATATGGTGCCTGTGTCCCCTGGCTACTGTCTCGCCAGTCTTCGTACTTATGCCTAATGATGTGCCATAAATGGCGTTTTCAATGTCATGGACGGCCAAGGCATTCCCGGCAAAAAGGTAATCAATTATACCTTCTTTAATCATCTGAGCCAGAACAGGAGCATTACCTGTGTGCACGATGGCAGGTCCACCCACCAGTGCAATTTTTCCCCCTTTATCTTTGATCCGTTTTATTTCCTGGGCTGTTTTACTCATTATTGATTTGAAGGGCTTTTCTGTTGACGCCTCACTGGACATGAACTCAAAAACACCGAGTTTACCCCTGGGCCGTTCTGGGGGCACGACACGTATACCTTCCCTTCCTACGACAATTTTATCTCCCTCTTTTATATGGGCTAATGGTTTGCAGTATGCCCTCAATTTTTTGGTGTCCAATACAATGGCGCAGTCCATTTCAATATTTTCAACCAGGATCCACTGGTTACCATACCGTATATAGGTGGGATGGTTAGTGGTGGAATAGAATTCATCAGGAAAGGTTTTATCTTTAGGTGATGGTTTTAATTCTACTTCATTGATTTCAACTACTACTGCACCTATTTCTGAGAGTTCATCCAGTATTTTTCCTAAGTGTTCTTCACTCTTTCCTTTAACCTGTAATTTAGCATAACTTGTGTCTTTTTTTAGCTTACCTACATTAAATTCAACTATTTCAAAGTCTCCGCCCATATCCATGATTAAATCCAGGGCTTTAGGGATAATTAGTGAATCTATGATGTGACCGGAAAGCTCAACTTCTCTTCTGTACATTTTTCCACCTTTATATGAAATTAATTGTATTGTAAATGAAATTAAAGATAATATATCCTATAAAAAATATTAAGAATTAGTTTATTTTTAATTCTATTTAAAAATAATTTTATGGTTTGGATTTTTCATCTTTAAGACTTTTTAGTGGATTTATGAGTTGTATTATCTTGTTACCATGGACATGATAAAAAAATGCATTTAGTATTATGGTTATTTCTTCTTTTTACCCATTATTTAGTTAATATTAAGAATTTTCTTTAGTATTAATATTCTTCACTTTCGAATCGAATTTAGAATTTGTCTTATTTACTTTTTTTAAATTTGTTGTATAGATATTTTGATAAGATTTTTTTCTTTAATATTTTAATTAGATTAGTAACTTCATATAAAAATAAAAAAATAGGGAAGGATTTTAATAAAATAACGTAAATGGATTTAAATTATGGGATTTAAATTAAACAGTGGATTTAATGGGAGTTAAGATTTTTTAACTCCTCTTCCTCTTTTACTTCCAGGTTTCTTATACTTCCTCTTCGGTTTGGTTCTCTTATTAGTTCCTGATACTTTTGCCATAATATTCAACTCCTTTTAACAATTTTTTAGATTCATAAACATATAAAATCATAAACAACTTGTGCAGCATTTATTGAGGTTATATCTCCCATGCAGCGGGAGGAAACTTCCATTAAATCGAAACCAACCACATTTTTATCCTGTAAAGAGAAGATTAATCTCTGCAGTTCCAATGGATTTAGCCCTCCTGTGCAGGGAGTACTTACTGATGGTGCGTATGCTGGGTCTAACACGTCAATATCTACTGTCACATATACTGGGCCTTTAATTGATGAAATTACATTTTCCATCTCAGTTAAATTCTCTTTAACCCATGAGGAAGTGTAATATTTCACACCTGCTTGTTGAGCAAATTTAGATTCGTCTTTTGTTCCAGATCTGATTCCGACCTGTATGATCCCTTCCGGATTTAAATCATAAATTCGCCTCATCACTGTGGCATGGGAATATTTTTCACCCTGATATGCATTACGGAGGTCCATATGTGCGTCGAAGTGTACAACAGTAACATCTTGGGCACCAAGTGCCTTTACTACACTGTAACTGATACCATGTTCCCCACCAAGGGTTATGGGGATGATTTCCAGGTCTTTAACTTCCTGGATGGTTGATTCCAAGTAATGACTGGTTTTCTGGATGTTGCCATGAACCACCTGCATATTTCCCAAGTCATATAACTCTTTGGATAGTTCCTTATCCAGGTTTAGGTGGTACCTTTCCAGGTTATAGGATGCTTCCCGGATTGCATTTGATCCGAACCTTGCACCTGGAAGATAAGTTGTGGTGCTGTCGAAGGGCACCCCTAAAATACCGTACTGTTTCGATTTTGGGATTTCATCATTAAATTCTTTGGAAAAAGCAAATCTTAATGGATCTTCCATGTACAATAACATTTTCTATCCTCAAAATCAGGAATATTCATGTTGAAATTATTTAAATGTTCTATTTGAATTTCTATTTGATGCGCATTAATTTTTTGTTGCCTAAAGCCACTATGTAACCCACTTCAGCACCTTCGATGAGGTCGTCACGCAGTTCTTTGGGTATAGGCACCTCGAATGTTTCATAATTTTCCAGATCCATAAGTTGCACATCACTACCCATTAAAGCCAGAACCTGGGCAGTCCTTTTATCAATTATGGGGATGTCGATTTTAGAGTCAACTGGTTTGACTATGTTTCTTTTCTGGTTATCGAAAATTCCAATGGCATCTACCCGTGCTTTGGCTGCCCCGTGTTTACCCGGGGATGATGTCTGGATGTTCACTATTTTGGATGCTTCACCATCCAGTATAACATATTTACCTACTTTTAAAGTTTTAACTTCCACTACTTTTTTTGACATTTAAATTAACCTCCGATTAATCCGCATTAAAAAAATTAATTTCTAAATTCATTAGAAAACATTAATTTATAATTAAAGGAGAGCAAAGATTAGATCATTCATGTTAATGTAGAGGGCTATATTTTTTTCAATATTTAAACTTTGAGTGATAGCATGAAAGTATCCATAACATCAGGAAAAGCAGAAGGTCCAACAATACTCAATGCATTTGATAATGCCCTGCTTGATGCAGGAATAGGAGATGTAAATCTTATTAAAGTTTCTAGTATTCTACCTACAGGAGCAGAAATAGTGGAATTACCCGAATTTCCAGCTGGGAAGATGGTAAACACCGTGCTTTCCTATGTTTCATCCAATCAGAAGGATGATCATTTATGCGCAGTTATAGCGGTGGCCATAGCTGATGAACTGGGATGTGTAGTGGAGCATGGCGGTGTAAATAAGGATTCTGAAGAAGTTAAAGGAGAAGCTCTTGAAATGGTTAACAGCATGATGCAGGTGCGTGGATTTGAAATTAAGGATATAATCATTAAATGCCAAGAGCACCAGGTTAGAAAACAGGGAGCAGCAATAGCAGCACTGGTTTATCTGGAATAGGAGGGATTACCAAATGGAGGATTCAAAATTCTGGAGTGATGTTTCACAAAAAATAATGAAGGAAGTTCACCAGGCAATCACCCCGCTTGTTGGGGAAAAAGAAGCCGGGGAAATAGTTAAAATGGGCGCAGATGGCACACCCACCAAATTAATAGATTTAGTTGCCGAAGAAAAAGTTGTTGATGTTTTAGAAGGAGTAGAAAGACCCCTGATCCTGGTGAGTGAGGAGATTGGCAGGATAAATATTGGGTCTGGTTCTCCCGAGGTTATTTTTGTGGTGGATCCACTGGATGGAACTAGCAACGCAGTTAAAAATATACCAGCATACGGAATATCACTGGCAATTGCAAAAATTAATGATATGGACAGATCAATGACCATACAGGATATAGAAATGGGATTTGTGAAAAATTTCGCAACAGGAGATATTTACCAGGCAATTAAAGGTGGAGGTGCAAGTTTAAACGGCCAGGATATTAGCACATCCACTCTAACTGATATTTCCAGATCTTCCATTGGAGCTTACATCTACCGAGCCGATATGGAGAAGGTGGATAAAATATGTAAGATGATAAGGCGTATGCGTATTATGGGATCAGTAGCTATCGAGCTTTGTTATGTGGCTGATGGGACCTACGATGCTTTCATGGATATACGTGGTAATTTAAGGATAGTAGATATTGCAGCAGCGAAATTGATAATTGAGGAAGCTGCTGGAATAGTAACTGATGAATATGGGCAGCCATTAAATGGCAAACTAAATGTTTTAGATAGAACCTCCATAATTGCTTCCGACAATAGTAAATTTCATCAAGAAATGATTAGACTTATAGGGGGAATATAAGATGAAAATAGGAGTTGTAAGCCGTTTAGATATGGAAGAATCCATACAGTTGACTGAAGAAATAATAGAATTTCTTTTAAAGAAAGATATTGAAGTCTTAATTGATAAATCCGTATCAGAATACTTGAATAAGTACCAAAACATGGCTACCCCTCTGGAAGAAATGGATACTGATATCATCATAGCTGTTGGTGGAGATGGAACCATATTGAGGGCTCAAAGCTTTATAAGCTCCAAAAATATACCCTTATTGGGTATAAACATGGGTACTGTTGGATTTCTAACTGAAATTGATCCAGAACATGTTTTCGAATCCCTGGAACAGGTATTAACTGGTGAATATGAAGTTGAAAAAAGAACTCAGCTTCAATTCAAGCATAACAAGGAAATAAGCAACGCACTGAATGAAGTGGTTATAATGACCCGTAAACCAGCCAAAATGTTGCACATGGAGATAATTGTTGATGATGAGGTAGCAGAAGTACTTAAAGCAGATGGGTTAATCATATCTACGCCCAATGGATCTACCGCTTATTCTATGTCTGCTGGTGGGCCAATTGTAGATCCCCAAGTGGCAGCATTTATAATTGTTCCAATTTGTCCATTTAAATTGGGGCACCGTCCAATAGTAGTGTCTGAAGATAGTGAGATAAAATTTAAATTGCTCCGGGAAGGTAAAAAGGCCATAGCAGTTATAGACGGCCAGTCAGAAGAGGAGATAAACTATATGGATGAAATTATTTTTAGCAAATCAGATGACAAAGCCTGTTTTGTAAGACTGTCCACAGGTTTCTACAGGAAAATCAGGGAAAAACTCATCAAAGGTGGAATAATTGATTAAAGGATTTTAAACATGTTGGATAAGATTTTAATTGTGGATATGACTCATGGGGGAGTTAAACTAGCCACTGAATTTTCTAAGCTGAACTGTGATGTTTTTGCATGGGATATTTACCATACTTTAAATAAAGAGCAGAAGGAACATCTCCAGATTAATAAGGTTGAACTGGTGGATGAAGATTTTATCACTGAAAATGAAGTATTTATAGTTGCACCTGTTCACTGTAACTTAGAACATCCTGTGCACATGACCCATCATGAGGCAGTGGGGTATTTATTGAAATCAAGTGTAAATGTTCCAGTAATAGAGGTTACTGGAGTAAAAGGGAAGACAAGTGTCGTTTATATGCTAAAGGAAATATTTAATGATGTAAATCCACTGATATTAAGCAGTCTGGGTATTGAAATTGGGGACATGGTATTAGAAAGGGATGTAAGCATAACTCCAGCCAATATTATAACTGCATGGGAGTTGGGACAGAAATATAACCCTGGAATTTTTATAGTGGAAAATTCATTGGGGGGTACTGGATTAGCCAGTGTTGGAATTTTAACTAACATTGTTGAGGATTATTCTATAGCTTCTGGGACCAAAAAAGCCAGCCAGGCAAAAGAACAAATTTTTAAAAGTGGTTTGGTGGTCTGTGACATAGATCCATACCAGAAATTTTATATCCATTACAGAGAAAAAACCAACACATCTGGTCTGACAAATGGCAATGTAAGAACTCGAGGCATCACATATGGACTTAAAGAATCTACTTTTAATGTGGAGGTGCAAGGACTTAAAACTATCTCCGGAGAATTTTTACATGACAAATTCCAAGTTGAAACCTTTGCACCGGCACCTCACCATGTAGAAAATGCCTTATCTGCCATATGCGTATCTTTATCTTGTGGAAAATCAATTGAAGACATAAAAACAGGTTTGAAGAATTTTCATGGTTTAATAGGTAGGACTTCCCTTAAATTTAATGAAGACACAGTTATTATAGAGGAGATAAACCCTGGTATAAATGTAACGGCTGTTGAAAGGGCTCTTGGGATGTTGAAGCACCTTTCTAGAAGTGTGGTGATTTTTGGGGGTCAATATGGTGTTACCTGTGAAGAAATCCATGAAGAATCTGTATCTCAAGTGTTAAATGAGATAAATAATGATATAGGCCTTATACTCACTGATGAGTTGGGGGCGGCAATTAATCATAGGATAAAAAGAGATTTAAATTACGAGGAAGATTTTTACATGGCAGTTGAGTATGCGAAAAAGCATTATCAAAATATCCTATTGATTTACAGATCTAATTTTCTAGATATCGACCATAGGTAGTATGTAAGAAAACATTCAAATGTATAAATGTAAAATTCTAAAGTACATTGATTATTAAAATATACTTTTTAAGAGTTTAATGATACATAATAACTTAATCAAAATTATATATAAAGAAATTACTTTAACCTAAGAAAGTACTTTAACTATCGGAGGATGATCATCGTTGAAAGCAGGTACCCGGGGGAGTAGACTGGCAATGGTGCAAACAGAACACATAATAAAAGAGTTATCTGAAATCACCAGTCAAAAAACTGAAGTGGAAGTAATCAAAACTACTGGAGATAAGATCAAGGATTCCCAACTTTATAACATGGATGTTAAGGGAATATTTACCCGAGAACTTGATAAAGCGGTTTTAGAAGGTGAAGTTGATTTTGCAGTTCACAGCCTCAAAGATCTTCCCACAGAACTTGTAGATGGCCTGGAAGTCGTTTCAATTCCCCCAAGAGAATCCCCAAGAGAGGCCCTAATATCACCATACGGATGGGATGAGATCCCTGAAGGAGGGACTTTAGGCACCAGTAGTCTAAGAAGAGAAGCTTTTATTAACCATTATCTAAAGAATGTACATATAAAGTCCGTTAGAGGAAATGTGGAAACGCGTATAAACAAAGTTTTAAATGGAGAATATCATGGTATAATATTAGCTGAAGCCGGGTTAAAAAGACTCGGACTTCAAGAACATGTTAAACAAGTATTTCCTACGGAGTATTTTACTCCGGCAGCTGGTCAGGGAGCACTGGCCATAGTTGCTAGAGAGGACAGCGAATTTAATGGTATACTCAGAAAATTAAATCACACACCAACAGCCCTGGAAGTTAAAGCTGAAAAAACAGTTTTAGAAGAACTTGGCGGGGGCTGTCAGTGGCCCCTGGGAGCTAATGCGCATGTAGAAGGAAATAAGTTGTATTTATATGCAATTTTACTCACCAGGCAGGGTGAAGTGATATCAAAAGTTCATTTAAGAGGTCCAATATCAGATGCCCAGAAAATGGGTGAAAAAGCGGCTAAAATTATCAAGGAGGATAGCTAGTGAGAAGTGTTAATGTTGGCGTTATTGGGGTGGGTGCCATGGGCCAGAATCACGTGCGTGTCTATTCCAAAATCAAAAATGCTAACCTCCTGGCCATTTCAGATTTAACAAAAGGAACCCTGTCCAAGGTTTCTAAAGAATATCATACGGTAGGTTACGTTGATTATGGTAATGTTTTAGAAATGCCGGAAATAGAAGCAGTAAGCGTCTGTGTACCAACCACCTATCATTACGAGGTGGTCATGAAGGCCATTGAGCAGGGAAAGCATGTTTTAGTGGAAAAACCCATAGCATTCACTCTGGATGAGGCCAAGGAAATGGTGGATGCTGCACAGGATGCCGGGGTAAAATTAGCCACCGGACACGTTGAAAGATTCAATCCTGCTGTACTAGAAGCAAAAAGACTTATTGATGATGGTGTAATTGGAGAAGTGGTATCCGCATCAGCAAAAAGAGTAGGTCCCTTCCCACCTAGAATAAAAGATGTCGGAGTCACTATAGATTTGGCAATACATGAAGTAGATATTATGTTCTACTTATTTGACAGTCCAGTATCCCGAGTTTACGCAAATATGGGTAGTAGATTAGAAAAATGTGAATATGAAGACCATGCAGAGTTGATGATGAAGTTTGAAAGTGGTACTGTCGGTGTACTGGAGACTAACTGGCTTACGCCCTATAAGAAGAGAGAATTAGAGATAATTGGTGTAGATGGTATAATATCCATCGATTACATAGACCAGGCAGTGAAATTATATGGAAAAAACGCCCAGAAAATAAACGTAACCCATAAAGAACCATTAAAAGAAGAATTAAACTCTTTTTTATCGTGTATCATTAATGATGAAGAACCAAAAATTACAGGTGAAGACGGAATACATGCGTTAAAAGTAGTATTAGCCGCAATGAAGTCAGCAAAATCAAAAGACCCAATAAACATGAATGAAGTTTAATTTAAATGATATACTTAATGGATTAATTTAATTTTGTATGGATGTGTTAAATATGAATGAAAAACTCATAAAAGAGGCACATAAACTTAGAAGCAGAGGCTTCACCACAGGTGAAATCGCAGATGAACTAAACGTATCCAAAGACACGGCCAGATGGCTTATTCTGGGGGGTGTAAAGGGAAAAACGGGAAAAGAACATGAAAAGGCCCCCCTGGACATAGCAATAAACTGGAAGAGTCTGGGTGGAAGTTCCCTGAGAATGAAATATGTTTCTGCAGCCATGGCAGACATGGCATTGGAACAGGGCGAACCTGATGTAGTTGTAGGAATTGCAGTAAGTGGAATACCATTTGCCATTATGATGGCCGACATAATAGAAGCAGACATATCTATATTCCACCCCACTAAGACCCGTAAAGAAGAAGATGCCAAGGGAACAGTAAGCAGTAACTTCGCTACAGTAGATGGTCGTCGGGTGGTAATTGTAGATGATGTGATTACCAGCGGAAGGACTGTAACCGAAGCAATCAAGGCATTTAAAGACTTAGGTGCAGAGCCCATTGCCGTAATAGTTCTTATAGATAAAAAAGGTATAGATGAATTGGAAGGAGTGCCTGTTGAGTCCTTGATTGGGGTTAGTAGGTTAGGGTGACTCTTTTTTTTATTTATTAATTCTATAATTCTATTTTTTTATTTCTGATTAGATTTTTGAGATATTACATATCATTTTTTATTATTATGGACAAGTTATTACTTCTCATATGCTCTTACTCAATCCTAACTAATCTTAAATATCATAATGTATCTCCTGGAGGGATCTCATGGCAGGTATTAAATCAATTAAAAAATCAGGTATTAAGAAGCCAAAAAGTAGCGAATTGCTTATAATCCCTAGTAAAAAGCTTTTAAACTGGTATAAATATGAAAAGGAGGTGTAAAACGTGGTTGAACATTGTTTAGCATGTGGACAAAAGAAAACAGATTATAAGTCTATTTTGGTTGGTATGTACTTCGTTTCTGCCTGGATATTTGCTGGTGAAGTACTGTTGATGATTTTACAAGTATGATAAATTGAATGATGAATAAGCACCAGTTACATGATCATTATGGAATTTTTAGGCCTAGAATCAGGATTACACCAGATATCAAACGTAAACATCAAATGGAGATAATGGAAGAAGCCTGGAAGCTATTTAACTGGATGCATAATGAAGAGATGAAAAAGCAGAAGAGTTTGAATGATTATTGAATAACAAATTGTCTGGATAAATTACTTTATAACTCTATCTGGCCATACGCTTTAAAATTTATAACCCTTGATTATCCTCTGGTTCCTTAGTGGGTTTAGGAACTTGTGAATAAGAAATTTCTGCCACTTATTTTAGTCTCAAAAATATATATTAAGTATAAAATACTTTTTTGAGTTCCAAAAATACCCATTCAAATCCTTCCCATAGATTCAAGTACAATACCGGTTTTTTTTTAACTTCGGAAAATCTAATCATAATATCAAAATTCTGCAAAACCCAAATATGATGATTTTTTAAGATAACCGATAATGTGTGTAGAATCGTCATCTTTATCTGTTAAAATATAAATAGAATTTAAATAAATGGTAAGGTAATGGTTTGATGAAGGAAAAAGATTTTAACTGGATAAAAAGCTCAGAATTAGATGATAAAGGTCTTCAAAGTGCTTATGATATTATTGATGTCTTAATTTTGTATTTATCAGTGGCTAATAATCCAGAATTACCGGATAATTTAAGGGCTTTTTTTAATGAAATGGTTGAAAGTTATCTGGAACATAATCATACATCCTTAGATGAAATTTATCAGAAACATTTCAATGAGTAATAATTCATTTAATTTTAGCATTTTCACATATTTCTTTTTCCAAAAAAAAAATTAGGAATCCCATATTGGGATTTATTTTTGATATATTAAAACAGAAGATTATTAGGATACCCTGTACCTTAAAATAGCAGCAATACCACCAAATGCCTTTAATAATTGTATTCCTTCTTCAGTTTCAGTGGATATGATTTCTAATTCTGATCCAACTTCTTCTGCCATGTCTACAAAGTCATCTATCATGTCCAGTCCTTCTTCTGTTTTTAATTTCTCACCACAGGTAGGACAGTCTAATTCTGCTTCTTCAACTTCCATTTTAACAGTTTTTTCTGTTTTTCCCTGACATGCAGGGCAGTGGAAGATCAATCTTTTCTTTTTTAAATCTTCAGATAGAAGCAATATGTCAACTGCACCCATTTTAAGGTTGTGTCTTACTTCTGCTTCACCATAGGATGCCAGCCCATTTTCATCCACAAGTTCATGCAGAAATCTCTGCATCAGCTTCTTCTCCCTCATAACATCTATTTCAGTTAGAATATCCATTGATTTGTCCATTACTTCCCTTATACCGAATTCACCGGTGTAGGAAGTGTCCACTGAAGTGATGATCTTCTGTTTAATCTCATGGTGAAGATAATCTCCTTCAATAAATTCCTCTTTGGTGTGGCCCGGGCCTCCAATTATGATCCCTTTAAGGTCAGGTAGTTCTAGAAATGCCTCATTCATATGTTCACCTATCCTCTTTTTGAATTCATGGGCTGCGAGATCTATGAGTCGATCAAACCTTCTCTGAGACTGTCCACCCGCTTTATGTTTACCAGGCACGCCGCTTGTAAGATGTTTAACAATATCGATCCTTTTACCCCTTAATATGGCGATGGTGGCTTCTTTACGGTCGATAACAGCGAGTCCGTAAACATCTTTTTCAGCCAGAATTTCCTGAAGTGGTTCCAGGAAGAATTCATTGTTACAATGGTAGATGTAAGTTTGCACTTTTTCTGGTGGTTCGAAGACATAGGTTTCCATTTTCTCTGTTCCGGGACCTCCTTTGGGAATCATTCCCACGAATAATACCAGTCCATTTTCTGGTGGTCTGGGAAAGAGCTTCATACGCTGCATAATAACTTCAATAGCAGACTGAACATTTTTCTTAGTTGATTTGCTTTTGATATTAGCGCTTTGGCTTAGCTCCTCCCGCATATGTTTTACCACATCACTGATCTGCTTATCTGGAGGTATATATACGGAAACGAGCTCTGTACCCCGCCCACGTTTTTGGGATAATTCATCCAGGGTCCTTTTAACCTCGTAAATCTCCTTTGATGATACCTCTGACATATTTAAAATCACTCCTTTTTTATATAAAATTATCAAGTAAAGTTAGATGTAAAAATAATATTTTATATATTAAACTATGGGAATGATAATTATCTGTAACGATACATTTTGGAACAATTATCTCCCCTTTGTTTTATTATTTTTAGGTTAAATAAATACGCTGTTTTTGACCTTTAAATAGTTTGTAGGTGGGTTAAAATATACTTTTTTATTACTTATCTGTCAATTTTGATTATAACAAGGAATAATATAGGCTGTTTAAGAATAATCACCACTTTATTTTTGTATTACCATTTAAAAAATTTATTATTAATTATCTGTTTCGAAAAAAAATTTATAAATTAATTAGATAATCTTTTAACAATCTTTCGAGAAGCTGGCTGAACTATGGACTCTCTGACAAAAAAAATTCAGGGTTAACATAGTAAGAACCCGAAAAAGTAGAGGGATATATGGATTCAAACCTCTAAATCCATATTTTTTTTGATTTTGAAGTCCATTATCCATCAAGGAAAATGTATCTAAACTCTTTCATTTTTACTTTAAATGTATATCAATAATATGAGAAAATATCGAATGAGAAAATATCGAAATTTTCTATTATTACATTATAATTATTATATAATAGATTATTTATATATTTGATATTTAAATACCAAGTGTATACTGGAAAAACTAAAAATTATCTGATTGATATTCTAAATGGAAGTTTTTAGATAAAGGGTGATTGAATGAAAATCGTGGTTACCATCGGGGGATCCATACTAGTTCAAGATAATAATTATAAAAAATTTGAAGAATACGCGGAGATAATCTCCCAGATGAATAATGAACATAAACTCTATGTGGTGGTAGGCGGGGGTAAACCAGCACGCGACTATATCAGCATGGCCAGAGGTTTAGGGGCATCAGAGGCATTGTGTGATGATATTGGAATTGATGTTACCCGTTTAAATGCCAGACTCCTCATCACTGCAATGAGTGAAATTGCATATCCCGAGGTTCCCCACAATTTCGCTGAAGCCTTAGAATATTCAGAGTCAGGTAAACTTGTAGTTATGGGGGGTACTGAACCAGCCCACAGTACAGATGCGGTGGGCAGTATTTTAGCCGAATTTGTTGGAGCTGATCTAATTATAAACGCCACGTCAGTGGATGGTTTATATGACAAGGATCCCCATAAAAATAGCGATGCAGTTAAAATTGATGAAATTACAGCTTCAAGAATGATGGAACTTCTCTCTAACAAGGATACCAAGGCAGGGACCTATGAATTTTTTGACCACACAGCCATTGGCATCATTAAAAGATCCAGAATCAAAACGGTAATTGTAGATGGGACCATTCCAGAAAACCTTTATAAAGCGGTTTTTGAAAAAATTGGAACTATAATTTTGCCCGAATAGAATTGGAAATTTTTAATTTGTATCCCTTCAAAGATGATAATGAACACCTAAAGTTAATAAATAATAATAAAAACAACAAAGGAGTTATATATATGGCAGTAGAACCACATAAACACTGTCCTGGCTGCGGCTCACCAATGCCCATGAGCGAACGTACCTGTTCGCCCCGATGCCAGCAGATAATTGGAGAAAACGAGAAAAAACTTAAAAGAACAAAAACATTCCTCTACATAATATTTGCAATATTCATCATAGCCTGGCTTTATTTCATGTTAGGGTAACCTATTCTAGATTTAGGATAAATGAATATCTGTTGATAATTAGTAAGAAACTTAAATACTAATGGAAAATTGATAAAATTTTTTTTAATATTTTTTATATTTTAAGTTATTAATTAAGTTATTAGGGAGCTTTTTAAGTCATCATGGTGGCACGATATCCTCAAGCCCCTTCCTCATCTGTTCCCTTTTTTCTTCGTTTTTCTTCTGTCTTTCCCGCCATTCATTAAGGAATTCCAGGGCAAGCTCGCTTATTTCACTTATGGCTGTGTTTAAGGGTTCTTGAGATTTTAATGATATAACTTCGATTTCAGAACCATCATCTGTTTTATTTATTACCACGAATGCAATTGGTTCAACAGCCGCCCCACCACCAGCACCAAGGCCTTGAGATCCTTTATTTGGACTATCAGTGCCCTGTCCAGCACCAAAACCCATTCCTATTCTGGTGACAGGAATTAAAATCCTTCCTTCACTTTCTATTGGTTCCCCGATCACATTATCCATACTTAAAACTTTCAAAAGCCCTTCTAAAGTCGAATTTATAGGATCTGCATCGCCCACAATAATTCCTCCTTGTAAATTTATGAAATTGACAAATTATTATTCATTATTCTATTTCTCTGTAAATATATGGAGGTATATAAAAATAAATATGATGTTTGATTATCTGGTATGTTTAAATGTAAATTATAAGTTAAGAATTTTCCAGGGAAAGGGGGTCTATTTATATCTCAATATTGAAGTCTAAAAATTAATGGATAGTGTGTTGTGATGCACTGGAAATATTAACTAAACACAAATACTAATTATCTGGAACTCATGCAGTTATTAAAGTGTATTTAAAGTTTAAAATTTGATTTTAATAATATATTAACCAATAATCTTTGGGAGTTCAAAATAGAAGGTTGAACCTTCTCCGAGTTCTGATTCTACCCAAATTCTTCCACCATGCCTTTCTACAATTCTTTTACAAATAACTAGACCAATACCTGTTCCCTCATATTTTTCCCTGGGGTGTAGTCTTTTGAAGATTTTGAAGATCTGTTCATGATACCGGCTATGGATACCTATACCTTCATCTTTTACACTAAATAACCAATTTTCTGACAATTCCTCTACAGAAATGTGGATTTTTGGAGGCCCTCCCCTCTGGAATTTAATGGCATTGGTAATCAGGTTATGTAATAGCTGGTTAATCTGTGATGGGTCACCCATTATAACTGGTAGATAATCATATGAAATTTGGGATTCATTATAGGTAATTGATGTTTTTAAATTGTCTAAAACTTCATTTAAAACTACGTCCATATGAACTGGTTCAGATTTTTTTTCCCGAGTGCTCAGCTGAGAAAATGTTTGTAGGTCATCTATCAGATCCTTCATTCGCTGAGCACCATCCATTATGAAATCTATGTATTCATCGGCATCTTCATCATATATGCCTTTATAACGCCTTTTCAGGAGCTGGCTGAAACTACTCACCATTCTTATGGGTTCCTGTAGGTCATGGGAGGTTATGTATGTAAGCTGTTCAAGTTGCCGATCGAATCTTTCTTTAACCTGATTTAAAGCTTCTTTAGTCTTCTTGTGCCGTGTATTTTCAACCATTGTCCAATTTCCTTCGCGCTTTATCAATGTAAATTGGTGATTGTTCACAGCATCGATGATCTGGTTAGCATCACATTCATCCAGGGGATAGGAGCACAGGACCATTATTTGTAAATTATCAACTATTCTATCCAGTTTTTCCTCATAGTCAATCAGATCATCCCAATCTTTTTTATCCAGGAAAGAGACATTTCCAGTGACTCTTAATCCTTCATAGCCTCTATGTGTACTTTCATTTACTTTTTCCACCCAGCCCTTTAGAACGTTTTTTGAATTGAACTCATCATAATTAATATACCATTCATTATATGGGATGATTTCAAGTTGTTTTGTATCCAGATACTTCTTTATATCTGGCATCACTTTTTGCATTGATTCTATGGCTTCTTCTACGCTTAAAGGATTGGAGGTAATCCAAATGCAAAATTCGTTATTTTCTAAACCAGCTTTAAAATAAGGAACAAGGATATTAGTTAGATCTTCCTTAGTCTGATAGAAATGGCAAAAATGCGTACCCCAATCCATATCATCGATGATACCTACGCCGGAACTTCTAAGCATATTCATTGAAAAAATTCTCCTTAGTTAAAAACTGTATTAATTATACTTTTTTGGAAATCATTAATTGTATTTATTATCTTTTTAGTATTAATTAATGATTTTTAAAAAAAAATATCATTTCTAAAAAACATTTCTCTACAAATAATAATATTATAGATTTAAAATGAGCAGGTCCTATAAATTAAATATTGATAAATAATGTTTCAGGCCTAAAAAAAACGAAGACCTGTAAAAAAGGAGTTTATAAGGTCACGCCCATATCGAGCTGTTCAGTGAGTTCTTTGTATCTGTTTCTGATGGTTACCTCGGTAACTCCTGCAATATCAGCAACGTCTCTCTGGGTTTTTCTCTCACCAAGAAGTACGGATGCAATGTATAAAGCGGCTGCAGCAACACCAGTAGGCCCTCTTCCAGATGTAAGTCCTTTTTCCATGGCTTTTTCAATTATTTCAATAGCTTTAGATTGTACTTCACCAGAGAGGTTTAATTCACTGGCAAACCGTGGAACATAGTCAACTGGTGATGTGGGTGGTAGTTTTATGTTTAATTCTCTGGTCAGGAACCGATATGTTCTACCTACTTCCTTTTTACTTACCCGGGATACTTCTGCAATTTCATCTAAAGTACGGGGTACGTTACATCTTCTACAGGCGGCGTATAGCGATGCAGCTACTACTCCTTCGATACTTCTACCACGTATGAGCTTGTTTTCTACAGCGTTTCTGTAAACGACAGAGGCAGCTTCCCTGACACTCCGGGGCAGACCTAACCTGGATGAATCTCTATCAAGTTCGCTTAAGGCAAAAGCCAGGTTTCTTTCAGTTGCACCGGATATTCTGATTTTTCTCTGCCATTTTCTTAAACGATACCATTGAGCACGGTTTCTGGCAGGGATGTCCCTTCCGTAAATATCCTTGTTTCTCCAGTCAATCATGGTGGAGAGACCTTTATCATGTATGGTATAGGTTATTGGTGCTCCTACCCTTGTTCTTTTATCTCTCTGTTCATGGTCAAAGGCCCTCCATTCAGGCCCCATATCTACCAGGTTATCATCGATTACCAGACCACAGGCTCCGCACACTATTTCACCTCGCTCGTGGTCATTGATGAGTTTTTCTGAGTCACATTCAGGGCATTTGGTTTCAATCTTTTCGATTTCTGAAACTTCCTGTCTCATATGTTCCTTTTCTGAGACTTCTGGTTTGATTTCATCATTAATAGTAGTCTTTTCCTTTAGTTCTTCCTTCGTTTCCGTCGCCCCCATTTTTTATTGCTTTTTTTTGATACATAGAGGGTTTCTCCAACTCGATATTCAATATTTTTAGAATTTTTTGCGCTAATTTTTATTGATATATATGGCTCTTTTGTGGGACCAAATACATCACTGATAGTGCCAATTCTTTTTTTATTTTTCAAAAAAACAGCCAGTCCGAAACCTGGGGTTTGGTTGGATCTTACTATGATTCTACCCCTATTGGAGATGTGAGAGATGTTTCCTAACTTCTTCATGTATCAACCGAAAATTTTATATAGTAATTTATATATATGAACTACTATATAAAGGTTTCGATAAAATTAAATATTATATGGCATGATTTATATGATTTTTGGATTATTGGTAGGACGTTGTTTCATGTCTTTGATACGTTTTCCATAGTATAAAGCGCAAATTGCCCCTATTATGGTTGGTAATATATAACTAACGAACCTATCAATGAGATTAGCCGACATAGACACGTCTCCGGACACACCAATTACTGCGAAGAGGCCGACAATTATAGCTTCACGTATTCCCCAAGAACCAGGGAGAAGGGGTACGAGCATGATAAAAATACCTATGGTATAAATGATTATCAGGGGTATTAAAGGGGGATTAACGCCTACTGTTACAAAGCAAACATAGATACGTAATATATCCATACCCCACATTAAGAAGGAAAGAATGAATCCAATGACTAACGCTCTTCTATCTTTAATCACCTGAATGAATCCTGTAGAAAAGCTGTTGATGTAATAAGTTATTTTGGAATTGACTTCTGAGATAGTTAATTCACTTTTAAATAATTTCTTGAAGAATGGATATATTGATTTCACAATTCTGATAATCACTCTTTGAGCTATTTCTTTACTATAAACTACGTATAATAGGATGGCGAAGAAGAACAGAGAGACTAATATCAATACAGATACAATTATCTTGGTGTATAAAGGTATATTCCAGCCGAGAATGAAGATTGCAGCGAAGAGGGATATGATCACAAAGGGGAAGAATTCAAAAACCCTATCTGCAGTTACTGATGCAAACCCTATCTCAAAGGGAGTTTTGTTGTTGGCAGTCAAAAGATACGCCCGTAAGGGTTCTCCCCCAGCTGCACCAGGAGTTATGTTGTTTCCAAAATCACTGGCAAATAACATTGTCAGCAGACTCCCAAAGGGAATATCTTCATTTACAGTAGATAAAATCAATTTCCATCGGTAAGTCCAAATCAGGTAAATAGCTGCCTCCATTAGTATTAGAAAAAGAATCAGATACCAGTTAGCGTTCATCAATATATTAATAGTATCCCCAAGACCGACAATCAACATTATAATGAAGACAATAATGAATGCAATTGCAAATGATAGGATTATACTCCATTTATGTTTGCGGATAGTTTCGTAGGTATCTTCCATAATTTCAAATCCATAAGATATTAAAAATTAAGTTTTGGGGTTAAAAATTCGAAATGAATTTATTTATTGAATATGCTTGCCAGGGAATATCCTTCATCCACTTTTTTGGCTATTTTCTTTTCATCCTCTTTTATCTGCATTGCTTTACGTAATGCTTGGGGGAAAAGTTCTCCAGGCACCACAACAACACCACATTCATCTCCCAGAGCTACATCACCCGGGTTGACAGTGATGTCCTCATATTGCAGAGGAACATTAATTTCTCCTTCCCCTCGAGGGTATCCTGCATTAGGTACTATGGATTTGGAAAACACGGGATAATTCAGTTCGCGAATTGCAGCTACATCTCTGGTAGCACCATAGATTATGGTACCGCCAATACCTTTATATGATGCATTTTTTGATGTTAGCTCACCCCAAACTGCAACATCATCTTTATCTACATTAATAAATAATATATCCCCTTTTCCTGCCATTTCAATTGCCTTTAAGGGGGTTCCCCAGTCATAGGCACATGTACTAACGGTTATTATTTTACCCAGGATTTTATATTCATCTTTAATGGGTTTTATCCCAGGAATTACTGGGATGTAATCTAGTAAATCCTTAAGTGCGTCTGACAGTTGGGGGGTGCTCAATTTATTCTTCCATTCGGAGTAACTTTCTTGGCGTGCAAATCTCTTTAAAAGCTTTTCTGGTGAGATTTCCATTTTTCTGTTCATAAATATCAGTCCTGATGTATTGGAATTTCTTTAACTACGGTATTGATGGCAACAACCACATCGATACTGTGGATTAGTTAGCCGTATTGTTCATGGGTTGGGATATTCCTTCAAAATCGGGATATCTACCTGACAAGGTGGCTTTATTGTTCTCTGTTTTCTTCATCTATCTCCATTGAAGTTAAATTTGCATCCACAAATACATATTTCACTTAAATCATTATTGAGATCAGCTAGGTTAGGTTTCTGGGGGTATATGAATTCAAATCTATTCTTGTCAGGCCTTTGTGCACTTTTATTTTCTCCGATTTTAATGAGTTAAGAAATTAATTTAAGAATATAGGTTTTATTAGCTGATTTTTAACTAGCTAATACTTCTTTTTATAAATTATTTAAAAGTTTACCTTAAATAGAAATAAGGTAACTAGCCAATAGAAAATATTAATCAGATTATTGTGTATCATCGATAAAATTAAAGAGATTTAATTGAAGAATCAAGGTGTAATTTGCTTTTTTTGGGACAAATAACCTTTAAGAATTGGAAAAGGTTCATTTGAAAACATCATCAATTTTATATGTAACTTGTTTTATATAAATTGAATAGATACTAACTAGTAATCATAAGGACTTCAAAATGAGTTATCAAAAATTGTTATCTATAATGGAAGAACTCCAACACTATGCAGAACAGGGAATGCCCATTATCATCGAGGGTAAAAAAGACGAAAAGTCTTTAAAAGAACTGGGAATTGAGGGTAATTTTATTAAAGTTTCTGGTTCCCCATACAAACTATTTGAAATTGCAGAAATTGCTGCTCAATCTTCCAAAATTATTATATTAACTGATTTCGATAAAAAAGGCAATGAACTTGCCCAAAAACTTTCAGAAGATATACAAAGACTTGGTTCTTATCCAAACCTTCAAATCCGAAGAAGAATTATGGGAATCACCCGCAGATATATCAAAGATATAGAGAGTCTTTCCAGACACCTCCACCAGCTGGAACTTGAAGAATACCCTTATGGTGTAACTGGTGATTACTACCTGGAATGTTCAGGTAGCGTAACCAAGTAACGCTGTAATAGCGACTATCAGTATCTATACAATTAGGGAGGCCCATAAAATGGGAAAAGGCGAAGAAATAAGTACAACTAAATATCTCATTCACGCTCAAATTAATGCTAATGGAATTGTGGAAAAGCCCGATGTGGTGGGTGCTATTTTTGGCCAAACCGAGGGACTTTTAAGCAATGATCTTGATTTAAGAGAATTACAGAAGACCGGAAGAATCGGAAGAATTAAAGTTAACATCAACTCCAAAGCCGGCCGATCCAAAGGAGAAATCATCATACCATCCAGTCTCGATCGGGTGGAAACCGCTATACTGGCGGCATCACTGGAAACCATAAACCGGGTGGGGCCATGCGAAGCCTACATCCAGGTTTCTAAAGTAGAAGATGTAAGGGCGGTAAAAAGAAGGAAAGTAGTGGACCGGGCCAAAGAACTCTACAAGGGAATGATGGAAGAAGTGACCCCCGAAAGCCTCAAAATGATAGAAGAGGTTAAGGAGGCCATGAGAATCCATGAAATCACTGAATATGGTGATGAAAAACTTCCTGCAGGTCCTAACGTCATCTCATCTGACGCCATCCTGGTGGTGGAAGGAAGGGCTGACGTACTTAATCTGCTACGATACGGAGTAAAAAATGCCATAGCAGTTGAGGGAGTAAGCGTACCAAAACCTGTGGCAGAACTAACTAAAAATAAAACAGTAACCGCATTTCTAGATGGTGACCGTGGAGGAGAACTTATATTGAAGGAATTACTCCAGGTAGGGGAAGTGGACTACGTCACCAGAGCACCAAAGGGTAAAGAAGTTGAAGATCTAACTAAAGATGAAGTTATGGTTGCATTAAGGGATAAAATACCTGTGGAACAGATATACCATGACATGGGGATAAAAACTAAAAAGCCCGCATCAGCTCCACCAGAACCCAACAAAGGCGAAGACAAAATAAAGGTATTGAAAGGTATCTTAAAAGAGCTGGAAGGATCAGGAAATGCAGAGATATTGGACGATGCATTAAATATCCTGAAAGAGGTCAAAGTAGAAAATCTCTATGATGAACTAAAAAAGGTCAACAACAACGTATATGCTGTTGTCTTTGATGGAGTAATTAGCCAGAGGTTAATAGATATCTCCAAAGAAAAGGGTTTAAAACACATAGTTGCGGTTAGAATTAGTGAAGTGGTGAAAAAACCTAATAACATCAAGGTAATAACCAGATAAACCAGATTTAATTCTTAATTTTTTTATATTTTTTTATTTTATTATTAAAACTTGTACAGGGGGTTTCTTTATGTATGTAAATATGGATAAAGAATTTCTAAAGGATATAAAGACAACTAAAGACATCTTAATTCCTAAGGATCCCTTAGACAGGGTTATTGGTCATGATGATATTATAGACTTTGTTAAAATCGCTGCTAAACAACGGAGAAACCTGCTCTTAGTAGGCCCTCCAGGGATTGGGAAGTCACTCATTGCACAGGCCATATCCTTCCATCTTGGAAATCCCAATGAAGAAATAACTGTAGTCCATAACCCTGAAAGGCCGGAAAGACCCTTCGTTGAAGTCAAAACCCGAAAGGAGATGGAGACTGAAAAAAGGGATATTCAGATGGCTGAAGGTGAAATTGTAAGCCCAGAAAGCGTGCCTGAAGCAGTTGCCGAGCGATTAGGATTTAGATGTGTTCACTGTGGAAGTTACAACAATGCTTATCAAAGTATTTGCTCCCGATGTGGTGGTGATAAATATTCCCATATAAACGCCAGGAGAAAACATCTGGGTGATCTTCTAGGTATGTTTGAAATGAACAGCGACCCAATTAACATGCCCCAGGATAGGGTGACCACCACCCGACCCCTGAATGATAGGGAAGAAGTGGTTATTTATGAACGGGTTGATGGAGAAAGCATAAAAATCCTGGATCAACATGCCTTGGAGAAAAGAAGGGAACTGGTTGAAGAAAAACCAAAAAATGTCATATTGCCCCTTAAGAGGAACCTGTTTGTACAGGCAACAGGTGCGAGTGAAACCGAGTTATTGGGGGATGTTCGACATGATCCTTACGGAGGACACCCAGATCTAGGTACACAACCATATGAAAGAGTGGTTCCAGGAGCAATCCATGAAGCACATGAGGGAGTTCTTTTTATTGATGAAATAATCCACATTGCAAATCTTCAGCGATATATCCTGAGTGCCATGCAGGACAAGTACTTTCCCATTGTGGGAAGAAACCCACAGAGTGCTGGAAGCTCGGTGAAGGTTCAGGATGTTCCATGTGACTTTATATTTGTCGGTGCATGCAACATAAGGGATGTAAGATATATACTCCCACCATTACGCTCCAGAATACAGGGTGAAGGCTATGAAATCCTCATGCGAACCACAATGCCGGATACACCAGAAAATGCGTCGAAATTGGCTCAATTCGTAGCTCAGGAAATAAAAATGGATGGTAAAATACCCCATGCAACGAGATCAGCTGTTTCAATACTTTTAGATGAATCCAGAAGAAGAGCCAAGGTTATTGATGACCAGAAAAATTCTTTGACTTTAAGATTAAGAGACCTAGGGGGAGTAATCCGCATGGCTGGTGATATGGCGGTAATGGAGGGTAAAAATTTAATTGAAGACAAACACATGCATTTTGCAATAAAAAAATCTTTATCCATTGAGGACCAGATAATAAACAGGTATAAAACCTTTGAAAATGCCATGCAACGTGATTATTCCAGTACACAACAGATGGGTGGTGGAAAAGACCATCTGCCTAATGAGAATGTGGATAGGAGTTACATGTAGGTTTTGTACATTTATTATTCATTAAGAAAATCCTTAGGTTTAGTACATTTATTATCCATTATAAATCCTTTGAATTGCTTAATAAGATATTCTATTAATTGTTTTTAGGTTATTAGTGGTTGAGCTATTAAGGGATAAAGGAGTTTTTGACTTTTAACAGACATATATTTCTAATTATAAATTATTTTTAACATAAAAAATAAACTAAAAGTATTACTCTCAAAATTTTATTTAAGAAAACAATTACTTCGCTTTTCAATGTTCATTTTCATGTTCATTTCAATATTTAATTCCCACAAATACCAGAATATTAATATAGGTCTTTAAAAAAATATATTTTAGGGACTAAAATCCTATCTTTAGGAATAGAGTTGAACTTTGTGGGAGACAACAGATTTGCAAGATATAATCACCGGTGATGAATACGATAACCGGAAAAATATTCTGGAAGTTTTTAATTTCCCGGAAAAGTTGGAAGATTATCTTTTTGAATTAGAGATAAGAAATTACTCCCTCAACACAATTAAGACCTATAAATCCATCATCAACAACTTTTATAAGTACTTACAGAATGGTAAGGAAATATACGATGAAAGACACATACTAAGGACATTTAAAAAATATATAGGTTATCTTAAAAGGGACAGGAAGGTATCTCAAAACTACATCTACCTGGTAACTGTGGTCTTAAAGAAATTTTTTGAATTCATAGGTATTGGGGTTCTTAAAGATGTTAAAACTCCAAAGAGAACTAAATCTCTGCCAAAATCGTTGAATGAAGATGAAGTGAGGCGATTGATCAATGCCCTGGATGATTATCAAACCATAGACCCTCCCACTGCCCATGGAGAATTTTTAAGGCGCAGAAATAAATTAATCTTGGCCTTATTATACTCTTCAGGTCTCAGGGTCTCTGAACTGGTATCCCTACGTATTGATAGTGTGGATTTACATGAAAGAACCATTAGAATAAGGGGGAAGGGAGAAAAAGACCGTATCGTTTTATTTGATGATAACACCAAGGCTTTAATTGAGAATTACCTCTCCCAGCGGGATGATGATAGTGAATATCTTTTCATAAACCGTAACTATAAACATCTTACTCCTCGGTACGTGCAGATGATGATCAAAGATTATGCCCGTGTGGCGGGTATTAAAAAGAAGGTAACGCCTCATATACTTCGCCACTCCTTTGCTACACATTTACTAAAAAATGGGGTAGATATCCGGGCCATACAACAACTTTTAGGGCATTCAAATCTTTCCACCACCCAGATTTATACCAGTGTAGATATGAATACCCTTAAAAATGTCTACGACCGGGCCAAGCTGGGTTAAATATAATTCATTTTCTAACATTCGGTACCGTTTATTTTATTAACATTCCATATGGATTTATTATTTTTTTTAATTAACGATCAGTAATCATATGAATATAAATATAATTTTGACATAAGTCAATAAAGGATAAACATTGGATACTTTATTTATCTTTTTATTCAATTTAGTGGATTACTTAAATCTTATTATATAGTGTATTTAGCAGTATTTTTGACATAGGTCTTATGGAGGATTATAAAATGGAAATAAATATAGACAACTATTTCGAAAAAAGGGAGATTATATTTAAATGGCGTTCTAACACTTCACTGGCCCATAAAGTTATTTTAGCATTTTTAGTAGCATGTTTTACCGGTATCATGGCCCAGGTAGTTATACCATTACCTTGGACTCCGGTGCCCATCACATTACAAACCTTCGCTGTTTTAATGGCAGGTATCTTCTTGGGAAGATACTGGGGAGGAATAAGTATGATGATGTACCTTGTAGTGGGGTTACTGGGAATACCCTGGTTTGCCGGGGCGTCTGGAGGAATAGAGGCAATCATAAGTGCAAGCGGAGGATACTTGTTAGGGTTCATATTTGCCGCACTTTTCCTGGGTTACTTTGTTGATAAATATGTCCAGTCCCGTAAATTCCTCTCCATGCTGGGATTGATGTTTTTTGCAAACTTCGTATTCTTATATGTACCAGGATTAATCCAGCTAAGCATTTGGACACATTATGCAACGGGAATCACTCCGGGAATCTGGGAACTTCTCTTAATGGGCGTTCTACCCTTTATTGCAGGAGACATACTTAAAATTGGTGGAGCTGCAACTCTAACCAAACTGGTAACTCCAAAAAAGGCATAAACGGGGAAAACTGTGACTTCCAATTCTGGTCCTTCAGATATAATCAAAATAAGGGCCCATCACCTGTTATGCATGCAGGGTTATCAGGGCTATGGTTATAACCAGGACTTTGAACATAATATGGAAAAAATAATAGAATACCTGGATTCTAATCCAAATTTTCCATTGGAAGTGGTGACAGATGCAGATATAATCTGCCAGAAATGCCCTCATCTGGAAAATGGGTATTGTAATAGATCTTCATCTATAGCTATAGTTGAGATGGATCTAAAAGTCCTGGAAAAATTGGGTCTTGTAGCAGGTGAAAAAAAGCCTGTACAAAAAATATTTTTCGAAGTAGAATCATTGAGTTGCAACGACCTCTATGATATATGCCATGACTGTTCATGGAAAGTTAAATGTCTATTGTATATGTCAAAAGTAGAAAAAAAGTTGGCCATATCAAGGTGAACTAAATTCTAAATCCTAATATTCTAAAAATAAAATTATACCCGCCCAGTAAAAACTATCCGTAATAAAATTATACTCTCCAAATTCTCATTTTTTATAAATTCTCTAAACACTCGTCCCTCAATATTTTAGCATCTTCGTTGGCAGGGTTTATCATCAACGCTTTTCTAAAGACTTCAATGGCCTCATTAAAGCGCCCAAGTTCAATGAGGGCAACCCCTTTATTACTTAAAATAATATCATTTTCCGGGTCCAGAGTTAGTGCTTCATCATAACAATTCACTGCTTCATGGAATCGGGATAATTCCATCAATGCATTTCCTTTTCTGTTCCAGGTGGATGGATCCATTTCATTAGCCTCATTAAGACATAATTCAAGGCTTTTATCATAGGCTACTAATGCTTCTTCAGACCGGTCCATCTCAGTTAATATATTTCCCCTGGCGTTCCATACATCAGGATCATCGGGATTTATTTCTAAAATCTTCTCATAAGAGGTCAGGGCTTGATCGTACATTCCAAGCATCTCCAGAATAAATCCCCTCCAATAATGCACTACCTCATTTTCAGGGTTCAAATTCAAAGCTTTATTACTGGCTTCCAGGGCTTCATTGGGTTTGTTTGAGTTTAAAAGGGCTATAGCTTTGTTATTCCAGATGAATTCATTTTCTGAATCATTTTCCAGGGCTTTATCATAACATTCCAGTGCCTCCTGGAAACGGCCCAATCGAGAGAGGTTATCCCCCTTACGGTTTAGGAGGTATATATCGTTGGGGTCAAAACGGAGGGCTGCTGTGTAACATAGAACAGAATCTTCAAATTTACCCACATCAAAGAGTATGTCTGCCCTTTTGGTTACCATGTCCTTTTCATCAATTTTTTGACCTTCCCACTCTTCTATGGGAAGTTTACGGAACCTTATTATCTGGAACTTGGTATCATCCTTTACCTCAGGATATAATCTACGGAACTCTTTCTGGAGTTTTAAAGCATCGTTGTATCCTTCTTCACGTGCTAGTTTATCATTATTTTTTAGGTCAATATAGTCTATTACCTCAATATCGGTAATTTCTGCCTCGAAAAGCTTCCGACGTTCTTTAGAGACAAGATTCCAGTAACAGTGGAGCCGGTCGCCTACATTAAGGGGTTTCTTCCACAATTTCCTGATGGTTGTGGTTTTTTTACCGGTTATAAGGTCTATATGGTCGCTTCCAAATAATAGAATTGGTATAGGGGAACCTCCCTCAATTTATTTGAATAAAATAATGTTAGATTACTATATTTGCTATTCATCTAATTCATGATCATTCTAATAATTCATCTCCAAATTCACTGGTTTTAATCTTGATAGGAGTATTGAATGGTTTTATCTTCCTAGCAATCTTAAATAGTTCATCACGTGATGGATTGGGGGTTTTCTTTAATTTTTCATCTAAAACAACCCGGTTTCTGAATTGTTGAATGGTATATAAATCACAGTTAATATCTTTTACAATTTCCATGATATCCTGTTTATCCAAGAGACCGGGCACATAGGTGGTTCTACACTCTAAATATGTGTTTGGAGAATCTTGAGCTATTTCCATACTTTTTTTAACTTTATCTCCTATATAAGCGCCTGTTACTTTTTCATACTTATTAACAGGGGCTTTAACATCCAGAGCAACGTAGTTTATCAAATGGATTATTTTTTCAAGTCTCTCAGGATAGCAGCCATTGGTATCCAGCTTAATTTTTAATCCTGTATTTTTTATGTAGTCTAATAGTTCCTTAAGCTCTTCAAACTGGATTAATGGTTCTCCTCCAGTTATTACTATGCTGTCTATAAAGTTCATTGAGTCCTGAATTTCCATTTTAATTTCTTCCAGGTCTATTTCTTTCCCACCGTCTATAAGTTCGGGATTATGGCAGTAAGGACATCTTAAAATACATCCTCCGGTGAAAATAACTAGAGAAATTTTCCCAGGATATTCAAGCGAGGAAATTAACATACCACCGATGATCATATCTGATTGATACCTCTAAATGTTGATAATAACATATTTTAACCAATTATCTCCTTTAATATATTAATAAATCTCTTATCTTCCTCTAACGTACCCACACTTACCCTGATCCAGTAGTCATCAAGCCCACGAAATGATCGGCAGTCCCTGACTATTACTCCATTTTTTAGGAGTTCTTCCGATAGAGTCCTGGATTTCATTCCTGTTTTACGGATGTCAACTAGTAGATAGTTTGCCTTTGACTCAAATACATCAATTTGAGGTATACTGGATAATTCTTTGTAGAGATATTCCCTGCTTTCTATAGATAATGTTGTGGATTTTTCAATATATTCAACATCATTTATTGATGCTATTGATGCAACCTGGGAAAGACGGGTTAGACTGAAAACTGGTTTAACCCTTTTCATGTACTCAATAAATTCAGGGTTACCCAGTCCATACCCTATTCTCATACCAGCCAATCCTAATATCTTGGAGAAGGTGCGCAGTATGAACAGGTTATCATATTGGGATAGTAGATCCACGTTGTTTACTTTGGAGAATTCAAAGTAAGCTTCATCCACCACCACCAGGGCATCGGTGCTCTTAAGAATAGTTTCGATATCTTCTTTATTAATAATGGCTCCTGTAGGGTTGTTGGGTGTGCACAGGAAAATTATACGTGTACGCGGGGTTATAGCATCCAGTACTGATTTAACATTTAAAATATTCTCTGGTAGGTCCCAGCGGGCGTATACTGGAATCCCTCCGTGGATCTTCAAGGTGAATTCATAGTACATATAAGAGGGTATGGGTACGATGAATTCGTCTCCAGGTTCAATCAATGTTTTACCCAGGTCGTCCAGTATCTCATCGGCACCATCGCCACCTAGAATCACTTGTGATGAAGATACGCCTGAATATGATGCTACAGCACTGGTTAATTCTTTCAAGCCAACTTCAGGATATCTGTACATTGATTTCGATTCTTCATTAATAGCATCAACAGCCCGGGGCGATGTTCCCAGGGGATTTTCATTGGATCCCATTTTTATTATTTTATCCGGGTTTAAACCGTACTCATCAGCTATTTCCTTTATTGATCTACCTGGAATGTAGGGGTCCAGTTCTTTTACCACTTTATTAATTTTTACCATACCATTCACCAAATTAAAATGATTAAATGTCTGATTTTTTTTAACTTACATCATGTAATAATAATTAAAAGAATTTCATTATTTGCATGCAAGTTCAACATATCTAACTGCATTATCTTTCACTGCTTCCACTTCATGGGGTTCTAGCATTCGAATTACCTTGGCAGGCATTCCCAGTATCAGGCTTTTCTGCGGGAACTTTTTACCCTCGGTAACCAAGGCACCAGCACCAACTACACTATTTTTACTTATTACACTCCCGTTTAGGAGGGTGGCATTCATACCAATGAGACAGTTATCCTCTACTGTGGTTCCATGTAACACTGCGGCGTGTCCAATAGAGACATAGGAACCTATTTGGAGTGGAAAACCTGGGGATGAATGTAGCACACAGTTGTCCTGGATATTGGAATATTCTCCTATATCAATTGATTCTATATCTCCTCTTATAACAGCATTATACCATACAGAGGAGTGATTGCCTATATTTACATTTCCAAGTATATGTGATCCATTTAATATTGTAGCAGTGGGGAGTATCATTGATTATCACATTATTATTTGTTGAAAAGTAATTAAAAAAAATTTGTTTTAGAGTATTAAAAAAGTAATAGAGATTTTTTATAATTCATTCAAAACTAGGATTCATGGTTATCCTGAATGATCATGTTACCCTTGGTTAGAACAATTTTATTTGAGGGGATATCTCTACTGATTATTGCTCCGGCACCTATCTTGCAGTTTAAACCCACCTTAACACCAGGATTGAAACTGGTGTTTATTCCAGTTTTCACACCGTCAGCAAATATAACGCCCAGTTTCCTCCTTCCGGAATTAATTCTTTCTTCTTTTACAGTTAATTTAACGTTTTCATCGTCAAAACGGAGGTTTGCAATGTTTGTTCCAGCAGCGATGTTGCAATTTGCCCCGATAATTGAATCTCCCACATATGATAGATGATTAACGTTAGTATTTTCCATTATAATAGAATTTTTTATCTCCACGGCATTTCCAACGGTTACATTATCATTGAGGGAGGTGTATTTGCGCAGGAATGTATTGGGACCTACATCACATCCTTCGCCTATATATGCCGGCCCTATGATATAGGATCCACTTCTAATAATGCTGTCTTCCCCCAGATGAACAGGGCCGTGAATTGTAACCCCATCTTCCACTTTGCCCAGGATTTGGGGCTCTAAATCTTTAAGGTAAAGTTCATTCACGTTGAGAAGTTCCCAGGGTCTTCCGATATCCACCCATTTATCATTGGATTTCAACCCCAACACTGGTTCATCTTCACTTATCTGGATCTTTATAGAATCTGTGATTTCATATTCTCCCCTAGGGGATTTTTCAGTTTTTTTTATGGCCTGGAAGATGTCATCATCGAAGAGGTATATCCCCGAGTTGATTAGATTACTGGGAGCTTCTCCTGGTGCGGGTTTTTCCACCAAATTAACGATCCTGTCCCCTTTAATTTCCACCACACCAAATTGGGAAGGATCTTCCACCTCAATCAGGGTGAAAATTGTCCGGGCATGGTCAGAATTATATTTAGTTATTAAATCCTTAATCAACTGGGAATCAACAATTATATCTCCATTTAATATTATAAAAGCCCCATCTATGGATCCAGCAAGAGTACCGATGGCATGAGCGGTGCCTAACCGTTCAGCCTGAGTTACGTATGTAATTTTTACTCCCAATAAGGACCCGTCCTGGAAATACTCTTTTATGACTTCTTTTTGGTAACCTACAACCAGGATTATTTCGTTTATTCCTGCTTCTTTTAAAGCTTCAATGTTGTACTGTAGGATGGGTTTGCCCCCAACAGGGACCATGGTTTTTGGTCTGCTTAGAGTCAATGGGCGCATTCTAGTACCTTCTCCAGCAGTTAATATCACTCCTTTCATATCAGATCACTATTATTTTAGATTTTTTAACATTTATACCAGATCCTTTGTAGATACCCAGTATTGTTTATAATAATTTATTAATGAATTCATTGGATTTATCCATTAAATTTTCAGCTTCAAGGTTAGTTTTACCACCCAGAGTAATTCTCACGTAGGATTCTGTGCCTGATGGCCGTATTAAGACCCAACTCCCATTTTTTAGGGATAATCTGACACCATCGATTAGATTTAATTCAACCATATCTTCAAATAGTTTGGGGAATTCTGCCTCTGTTTTCTCCATTATAATCTTTTTCTGGGATTCTTCACAGTTAATCTTCTTCCGTAATGTTGGAAAACTTGGTACTTCATTCAATAGTTTAGATAATGGTCCTTTTTCACTTACTAAGGCTGCTATTCTAAGACCCGATAATATTCCATCAGGACACATGCAGAAATCTGGGTGTATCCATGTTCCGGAGGGTTCTCCGCCGAATGAGGCATTATTTTTCTTTATTGCTTCTGCCACATGGACGTCGCCCACTTTAGTCCGGATTACTTCTCCTTTACTTTCCAGGCACATGTCCATGGAATTGGACGCATCCACGGTCGTTACCACCCGGCCACCAATTTCCCGGGCCATGAGTGCAACTAGTTTATCAAAGTCGGCAATATTGCCTTTTTCATCAACAGCAATCATACGATCAGCATCACCATCATGGGCTATTCCCAGATCTGCATTGGTAGCTATCACCATCTTCATGAGTTCCTGGAGATTTGCTTCAGAAGGTTCAGGCATCCTTCCTGGGAAGAAACCATCTGGTTGGGAGTTGAGAGTTATAACCTGACATCCGGCCTTCCTAAGTATCAAAGGCGAAATATAAGAGGCCGCGCCACTGGCACTGTCAACAACTACTTTTAATCCGGGTTTTATATGAACATAATCCAGTAAATCCTTAATGTATTCTCGGGATATGTTTTTTATATCTTTAACTTGACCGATATTTTCCCATGATGCATTAGTGAAACTTTCATTGAAGATTATCTTCTCCAGTTCTAGCTCCTGGTAGGGACGGTAAGCCATTCCTGTTCTATTCCACACTTTGATTCCATTATCTTGTGGTGGATTATGAGAGGCGGTAATCATTATACCAGCATCTGCTAATTTCATGGTGGCGTAACCTACCAGTGGAGTAGGTGCCATGCCCAAACTGAGGACATCACATCCTCCCTCCAGTATGCCTGCGGTTACCGCCCTTTCTAGCAACTGACTGGAAGTTCTTGTATCATAACCCACAACTATGCTATGACCAGGCCCTAGTTTGGTGGAGATTGCTTTTCCTAATTTTAGTGCTAGATCAGCAGTAACTGCTTTGCCTATGGGTCCTCGGATACCGGAGGTCCCGAAAAGTTTTCGGGGTATATTATTTAAATTCATTGGTTTATGCTCCGAATTTGGTTGATTTATTCATTAGGTCCATTAATATGTTCATCACATCTGATCCCCTTATTCTGCACAAGCCACCTTTGGCAGCTGTCCTTTCATTATAGATTTTAACATCATCCACCCTGATCCCTGGCCCGTTAATTATCAGGGGAACAGGATCACCAGTATGATCCATTACTGAGATGGGTGTGGAATGATCAGCAGTGAGAATGAAATAAACATCTTCCAAGTCCATTAATTTCCCAACAACCTGGTCGGCCCTTTCTATAAATTCCAGCTTCTCTGTTGCATTTCCGTCATGACCCGCTTCATCTGCACCATCGACATTTATTAATAGGAAATCATAATCCTTTTTTGCTGCGTCCAAAATGCCCTGGGCGATATTATCAAGATTTGTATCCACACCGCCGGTTGCACCTTCGATGTCAATGATATCCATGCCAGTAATTTTACCGATACCTTTTATAAGTCCAGTTTCAGCTATACAGGCTGCTTTTAAACCATATTTATCTGAAAATGTCTGTACATGCGGTACAGCGCCAGCGCCCCTGGGCAATATTATGTTGGCAGGGTTTTCACCATTTGCTATTCGTTCCTGGTTCAGGGGGTGGTCTTTTAGGATCTCATAGGATCTTTCCACCACTTGGTTCAGTATATCGGCTGTTTTTTGGGCTTCTGGGGTCTGATCCAGTGGTTTGACCTGGGTCCATTTCTTTTCATTATGTTTAGGGTCAGCTGCACTCACTTTATCGGATAACCCGTCACCCCTTAAAACGAGCACTGCACGGTGCCCGGTGGATTCCTTGAATATGACCTGTGCTCCATCTATCTCCATGGAATTTATTGTATGGGTCAATTCCTCAGTTTTTTCTCTTATTCTCCCGGCACGTCTATCAGTTATGATACCTTCATCATTTGCTGTGGAAAAATTACAACGGAAGGCAATATCTCCTTCTAAAACATCTACGCCAACACCTGCAGCTTCAAAAGGACCTCTACCTGTATAAACTTCATATGGGTCGTATCCCAATATGGATATGTGGGAGGTGTCACTTCCTGCCCTTACGCCTGGCATTATTGGGTCCATTATTCCGCATATTCCATTTTCTACTAGTTTATCCATGTTTGGTGTTTTTGCAGCTTCAAGTGGTGTTTTAAATCCAAATTCTTCCAATGGCCGGTCTGCCATTCCATCTATTATCATTATAATTCCCTTCAACTCTATCACCTAAGCCAAAATGATGCCTATAAAAGCCCCACATACGGTGGCAATAAGATTAACATGTTCATTGTTAAGATACTTTTTACGTTCCAGCACAGCACCAAGTATGCTGTCCACGAAGCATCCTATTGTCCCTGATATAACAGCTATTTCCAATGTTTTCATTGGATCCGGAAATATACCTAATATATATGCTGATATACCTATTATACCTGCACCAATTATTCCTGCAGCTGTTCCTGGGATAGATACTCCACCATCAGTTCCAGGGGGGACTTTTTTAAAGGTGGTTATTAATCGTGGAGTAGTGGTAACCCCTACTTCACTGGCCATGGTGTCGGCAGTTGCAGTAGCTATGGATCCAATGAATCCCCCATAGTTTCCGAATGCAGCCATTGTGAAGGGGACGATACCATTTGAAACCACATTTCTAATGGTCCTGGTACCTTCATAAATTTTTATTTCCTTTTTGTATTGGTGCTTATATTTGGTGAATACCAATCCCAGAACCAAAAATATAATAATTAAAAAAAGCCAATTAACCCCCGCGTTCGGGGCAAAAATTATAATCACGCCCATGATGACCATAAATGCAGTTCCTAGTAGGTCAATGGCTTTTTTGGCGTAAACCATTATTCCAATAACCACTAGCATTACTACATATGGTGCTACATATTCCAGGTTGTACATTTAATCCCAGATCATGATCAATTTTCTTTAAATACTTAAGTATTATTATTTTTCTTCAATAACACGGGTTTTTAAGATTTCCACTCTTTTGAGGGGGTAGATCTTTTTAGCTTCATGGTATATGTGAGACGCTAATTTACCTGTGATTACCTCTTCCACCAGATCCCGGAAGGTTTTATCTACAGCTGCTTCAGCTACCAGTCTTTCCATAGTCTCCCTGATGAACTTCTGCTGGGAGGATTTAGCCCTTTTAATGGTAACGGCCAGGACGTGAACCTTCATTTTTACGTTATCCTGAGTTTTTACCTGGGTTATGGCATCTATTCGGCTGGTTCCCCTTCTGATCATGCTTCTAACATAATCTGTGGTAACCTGATGCCCTACAAAGTTAGTGTTAGCTGTATCTCCAGCCACATTATCGATCTGGAAATGGAGTTTAATGTACTGCTTGCTGAAATCTCCAGATAGTTCCCTTAGGGATGATTCAACCCTTCTCCTTATGAGCATGCTGGGATCACGTGCGGGAGTTGTTCCTATTTCTGCTTCTCCAAACTCCTTAGGAGTCATAATTTTATACCATTGTTTTTCTTTCCATGTATCTCTTACTCTTCTACGTCTTGCTTTCGCCATATAATCACCTTGAATACGTGTTTTAAGGATATTTGATTAACATAAATTCTTTAAAGTCCTTTATTCCATTAAAGTCCTTTATATAGTGAGGAATTATGATTCACTAATAATTCTCCAATTCTAATTTATAAATATTGTTTGATCCAATTACAGTTCTGATCCAATTACATTAAATTAATCCAATTTCATCAGATTATTTGCAATTTGTCAGATTGTAAGTTGCTTATTCCTATCTGGATATTTGATCTGATCCTTATCCTGATAAGTCGAACAATAAAAAAAGCTTTTAATTAAAAAGTTTTAACTCCGCCAGGTATGTTGATAGGAACTAGTTATAATTTTATGATATATAGGTGTTTAGGTTTATTGTGGTGATTGATATAAAATGGAAGAAGTATGTATTGAATAAAAATTTTTATAATAAATTTTAATAGATATTTAAAAATATTATTACTATCCATTCCTTTCTGGTTCTAATTTCAAATAATATAGGCAGATTAAGTATTAATCTAGTTAAACTTCGTCCATCAAAATTTAAGTGGTTTATTCATGAATTTATAATGTTTAATGTAACGGCCTAAAACTTCATCGATGGTTCCATCATCCTCAACTACGGTTTTATCCATCTTCTTAAGCGCAGGTTTGGCATTTACACCTATCTGCATACAGATAATTACATCCGAATCTTTTACCACATTTAATGATTTTTCCCATTGATGTTTTTCTCCAGGTACCTTGGGAGAATCCCTTATTTCAATGAATTCCACTTTTTCCCCGTCAAATTCATATATAATAAATTTCTGGGCTTTACCAAAATGTTCAACATACTTTTCATTATCTGAGGATGCTATCGCTATTTTCATTTATATCACTTATTTTTAAATTCATTTGACTCCTACAAAGATAGGGCGTTCACCCGATACCAAAGTCCACTCCTTTTCTGTAAAATCAGAATAGATAAAACACTCAAAGCCTGCTTCGGCCATGGAGTTAACTACCTCTTCTATTCCCAATACACCTAGTTTATGCTCATCGATATCCAAGTCCAGCTTTCCGTCTTCTTTTATCAGGTATACGAAGTTTGCCTGGAATATCCCGTCTTCAAGGTGGGATTGGCAGATCCTGGCCAATTTCAGGTTATCATCAACTACAGTGTCCACACTAACCAGTCCTTCGATCCAGTTTTCCTGGTTGATGCCGTAATCAAAGATTAAAACCCCACCTTCATTCAGGTGTGTGTAGAAGTTTTCAAGCGTCCCCTTAAACTCTTCTATGGTAGTGTTGTAGTTCATGGCACTGAACATGCAGATGAGTACGTCGAATTTTTCATTTAAATCTCAGTTCTTTCATATCGCCCTGGATAAAATTGTTATCAGGGAGCTTTTCACGGAATATCTTTAACATCTCAGGGTTTATATCCACTCCCAGAATATCAAAACCATCTCTAAGGAGTTGGGTATGCCTTCCTGTTCCACAAGCCATGTCCAATAGTTTATTACCTGCACTGGTTTTATGCCGTTCTACTGCCCATTTTATAAAATCTCCCTCTATTTGAAGGTCAATTTTTTCATAAATCCTGTCATAGTATCTGGCAAATTTCCGATAAAGCTGTTCTTCTGTCATTTTTTAAGAGTTTAAGAATTAAATTTTTTTTAAGAGTAAGAATTAAATTTAAATAACTTTACTCATTTATTTTCTTGATCAATGCAGCTACATTGTATCCAAATCGGCGTATTGTGTTCATACCTTCTTCATCATCCTGCACTTCTCCAGGGGCATGGCCAAAGACCATATTCCAGTAGGTGGAGCCTGCAACAATCATGTCATTGATGAAGAAGAACATCAACATCTCTTGCAGTGTAGAGGTATGTCCACCTCTCCGGGCTACTGCTATGGGTCCGCCCACCTTCCAGGATAAGAAGTTATCATTTGCACCTGATACCTTTCCAATCCTTTGTAAGGCGGACATTACATCTCCCCGGGCAGTTCCGAAATAGACGGGCGTGCCTACAATTAATCCTTCAGCTTCTCTGAGTTTGGCGATTATAGAGTTTAAATCGTCTTTGATGCTGCATTCTCCCAGGTCCTCACATTTTCCACAAGCAATGCATGATTCGATTTTTTTACCCACAAAGGGTATTATCTCTACTTCCAGTCCCTGATCTTCTATTACACCAGCACATTCCTCCAGTACCTGGTAGGTATTTCCGCTTGGTCGTGGGCTACCGCACAATAAGATTACTTTCATAGGTATCCTCTCCTCGAATATTTTGATTTTTTTATTATTTATAGATTATATAATATTTATTCATCATTTTTGGAACCGGAAAGACCCAGATAATCGGCTAATACATTGACAGTTGATCCCTGCAGCAAGGCAGAGGTTATGGTTACGAAGAAAACGATGTTGAAGATCATGTTAGCACTGTTGAGTCCAGCTGCAATGGGGAATGTGGCCAGGATGATGGGAACTGCACCACGGATACCTACCAATGAAATGAATATTTGATCTTTAGCTGGAACCTTGAATGGTAAAAGACATAGAACGACTGCAAGAGGTCTTGCAACCAGGATAAGGAAAAATGAGATTATAAGCCCTACACCAATTACAGGAACAATTTGGGAAGGGAATACCAGCAGCCCCAGGGTTATAAACATGATTATTTGCATTAACCATGCAATTCCATCGAAAAATTGTATTTGAGTCTTTTTATGTTCAAATCTACTATTTCCCAAAATTAATGCAGCAATATAGACACTTATAAGACCATTCCCACCTACTAAGTAAGATACTGAAAAAGTCAGGATGGCCATTGCCATGGTACGGATAGGATAAAGTGCTGGTATATGAAGTGAGACTTTATTTGTAACAAAAACCATTCCTTTCCCAAATACAACACCTAAAATAGCTCCCAGACTTAATGATTTAATCAGCAATATGAAGGCTGATTCAATGGAGGTGGTAGGATTCAGGATAAGGAATATTATGGTAGTGGTCAAGAAGTAGGCCATAGGGTCGTTGGATGCACTTTCAAATTCTAGGGTTGGTTCTAAATTATGTTTTAGTTTTTGTTTACCACGGGACCTGAAGATGGCGAATACTGCTGCAGCATCTGTTGATGAAACTATGGAACCGATTAACAAGGATTCCATGAAGGTAAAATCAGTGATCCAGTTAATGAAAAATCCTAAAGCAATGGCTGTGATAAAAACACCTATTGTAGAAAGTAAAATTCCCCTCCCTAAGATTGGTTTTACTTCTTTCCATTTGGTGTCCAATCCACCAGAGAATATGATAAAGACCAGGGCTATATTACCAATGAACTGTGCAATGGTAGAATCATCAAAATATATCCCGCCTATACCTTCTGAACCAGCTAACATCCCTAGCACGAGAAATAAGATTAATGAGGGGATTCCTAATTTAGATGAGACCTTACTTAATAGTATACTGATTAAGAGTAAAAAAGACCCAATAAAAATCGATTGTTCTGTGAGCATATTTACTGTATCCCTACTGATTATCAATTCATTATAAAATGGTTATTAATTCCATATTTACTTCAATTCTTATAATCATGAAAAAAATCAGTAATAAAAATTTTTTATAATAATATCTACATTAAAATTTATCTAACACAGTTTATAACTGTTTTCCATCATTATAAATAATTATTAAAAAGTCATATAATCACTGGATTATGAATTGAATTTTGAAAGAATTTATATGATTTATTTCTTAAATTGAAGGATTATAATTTAATATTTTTTACTTTTAACCATTTAGTGCCTTATTTTATTAATTTTACATTTGTGAAAGCTTCAAAAGCAAAAAAAAGTAACTTTTATCTTATTCATAAACCAATATATTACTGAGGTGATTATATGGTGGAATTATATGAAAAAATGGTTAAAGAAGCTTTAATGGCTCAAAAAGCAGATGTTGAAACTGTTAAAAAATATAGAGGTCAGGAATTCAAAATTGAACACACAAAGTCCTATGTCGACGTTGCAAACAAGATGGAAGCCGTGGATGGTCAGAGTGAATCGGTTTTAAATCTTCATAAGAAATCCATAAATGTTCATTTTGAAACGCTGACTGGATTAACCGATAAAGTAAGACCAGAAGATGACCCATTTGTAGAACATTATCAGACACCAGCTATCTTAGAAATCTTGTATGATGAAGATGAGGATTTTAAAGCCAGCATGGACAAATTTATAGATGCCATAGGAAAAAATGAATCCATGATAGGTCTTGAAGTAGTCAGGAGATACGGCGGTTTTTACGGACCTACATGTGTAGTTGATTTTGCTCTGATACCTGGTAGTACCAGTAACGTGGTAAATCAGATATTACAAACTGTAGATATTCCAGTCCACCACAAACAGGCCATACTATCCTCAAAATCTTGGGGAATGAACACTTCATATGGGATTGGTGAGGTCTTTGCCAACCAAATAGAGGCTGGAGATACACTTACTGAAGCTCTTAAAAAAGAGATTGAAATGGTAAAATTAATGTATGAGACTCCTATAGATGCACAGGCAAAATTGATGGATTCGCTTGGTCAAAAATCATTTGATGTAAGAAAATACATGTCTCAGTACAAAGACAATATGAAGAAGACAATTCAAGAAGCAATTAATGATGAAGTCCACTACGGTAATATAGTAACCGTACCAGCCTACTGTGTAGGAGACATCTCCCACCACATATCACAATCAACTTACAATATGTGTAAAGACGATGTTGTAATGGCTGTAATCGATGCAACAACAGATGTGATTGAATCAACACTTAATAATGCTGTAAAAGATATTAAAAATGAAAATCAGCTGTTATCACTAGCAACAGGATCATCTGCATGTGCAGTTGAATATATCCTGGAGTTAGATGGTTTTAATGCTCCAACAGTAGTCGAACTTTTAACCAGAAGGTTCCACAACTACGTGCAACAGTATCCAACCAGAGGCGCCGCTATAGAGCTACATAACTGTGACTTTATGGACATGATCTACCGTGGATGGGAACATCTGGACAATGAAAGGAAAAACATGAATGGTTCAGCAGGAAAATTACAACCCAAAATAGCTGGATTTAAAGTGGACCTAGACCCAATAGGTGAAAATGAAGTACTCATGAACCCACAACGTTACACATACCCCGCATGTCCTATGACCGTCAGATTTTCAGCATTAATGAGATTGGCAGATTACCCATGTCTCTTAACCAGTGAACCAATAACTGCCACCATGATGACAAATATAATAGCACTGAACAAGGAAACACCTGCATCACCAGCCAGAACATGTAAAAATTGTGCATCTGCATCCTTAGTTGACTTCAGACACTCCTACTGTCAGTGGAAAGAGGCCGTATAAGTCAGTGGAAAGAGGTCGTATAAAATACGTAGGAGGGTAATTTATGAAATGCTACATGTGTAATCTGGAAGGCAAAGAAACAGATGCAGTGGCAATATGCATTGTCTGTGGAATGGGCCTTTGTATGGACCACGTTATAAGAGAAGAAATTGAAGTCTGGGAGGGCGGATTCCCCCTTCCCAGCAAAAAACAGGAACACACATTACCTAGAATCTTGTGTAAATGGTGTTACAATGCGCTTAAAGTAGATTAACAAAAGTGATAATATGATTTCACTAAAAAAACGGTTTTTTGCAGAATTAATCGGGACATTTTTCCTGGTTTTCATAGGCACAGGGGCGGCTGTCATTACCCTGATGATCAGTCAAGGATCAACACCACCCAACTCATTTAACATAGGAATAGGTGCATTAGGTGGTTTAGGTGATTGGCTTGCTATTGGTTTGGCTTTTGGTCTTACAGTGGCAGTTTTAATTTATGCAATTGGTCATATTTCAGGTTGTCATATAAACCCGGCAGTGACCATTGCCCTATGGGCAACCAAGAAATTCCCTGGAAACGAGGTCATACCTTATATTGTAGCCCAACTTATAGGTGCTTCAATTGCAAGCTTCCTATTAGCAGGAGTGCTGGGTATGGCTGCAGTTACAGTTGGTGGCCTGGGTGCAACCAGTCCATTTGAAGGGATAGGATACACACAAGCAATAATAGCAGAAATGGTAGGTACTTTCCTATTGATGTTTGTACTTATGGGAACAGCAATTGATAAAAGAGCAACCCCTGGATTTGCTGGACTATCAATTGGTTTGACAGTTGCTGCAGTAATCACTACATTAGGTAACATCACAGGAGCATCAATCAATCCAGCCAGGACTTTTGGACCTTATTTAGGTAATCTGATCCTGGGAGGTACAAACCTCTGGGGTGATTATCTCATATATTTGATAGGACCAATAGTAGGGGCAGTTTTAGCAGCATTTATCTACCAGTACATATCTTCAGAAGAAAAACTACCTGCAGGAAGAACAATTAGGGAAAGGGAATAATCAATCCCTTTGGTTCCTTTTTTTATTTAGTTTTAATTTTTTTTGCTTATCAAATTTAAAAATAAACCATTCAATAAGGTCACTAGCGATGCTAATTTTTGATGGATACTGTAGAATTTCATTTGGTGAAAACCAATGGGCTTCAATTATTTCATTCCCATCCACATTTATCTCCTGGCTTTCATAATCAGCTGTAAATCCTACCATCAGTGAATGGGGGAAGGGCCAAGATTGGCTACCGAAATATTTGATATTTTTAACCTTCAAACCCACTTCTTCCATGGTTTCCCTCTCAACAGCCTCTTTTAGGGTTTCTCCGGGCTCTACAAATCCAGCAATAAGACCGTACATATCTTCACGATACCTGTGTTTGGCCATGAGGAGCTTACCATCTTTTATGATGGCGGTGATCACTGCTGGGGAGAGACGGACGAAACTTTTAAACCCGCATTCAGGGCAGATCTTGGCCATTTCATAAGTTGAAGTTTCAGTTTCAGCCCCACATCGGCCACAGAACTGATGGTCCCTATCCCAACGCACCGTCTGAAGAGCCTTACCTGCCAGTAGGAAGATATCTTCATCCAAAACTTCATATATGGACATTAAATCTCGAAATTCCATTTCATCTGGTGATTCTGTTCCTGGCTCTAGTTCTGCAGAATAGCAAAATTTTCCTTCTAAAGTACCCAGGTACTGTGTTCTTATGGGTGTAATCTCCAATTCTTCTAGGGTACCATAAGGAATGCTGATGCCTGTTTCTGTGACCTTTGCCAGCATTTTATAATCTTTGAAAATGAACCAGAAGCTTGGAGTATTGGTTACATCTTTAGGAATGTTGGCTGGTTTGTATTTTTTGTAAATACTTTCTCTTGCCATAGGTAATGATGGTCTATCCTTTGATAAATAATTATTTTATCCATGATTGTATGTAGAAAACTATTCGAATTTTTTTAAAGCTTAGTAAGGGCAATCTTTGCTGCATTCTGTTCTGCTTCTTTCTTACTTCCACCGGTGCCTTTTCCAAATATCTCACTATTAATTTTTACAGCCATGGTGAAAGTTTTGTTATGTGGGGGTCCTTCATCCTTGATTAAAACATAGGAAACAGTCCAATTATCCTGATCACATAATTCTTTTAATTCAGATTTATAATCATAAAAGAACACGTCCTGATTCTTTATATGGGGTATTACAGTCTGATTTAGAAATTTTTTCACTACTTCCAGTCCCTGATCAAGGTATAATGCTCCGATAAATGCTTCAAAGACATCGCTTTTAACAGAATCCGTCTCCCTACTGGTTAGCTCTGCTCCAACACCAAATTTTATATACTCATCCAGGCCTAATTCGGTGGAATAAGTGTAAAGTGCCTGTTTGCATACGTAATTAGAACGCATACGGGTTAAATGTCCTTCGGTTAAATATGGATTAAGTTTGTATAAGAATTCAGATACCACCAGATCCAGTACTGCATCTCCTAGGAATTCTAACCTTTCATAACATTCGTTTATGTTATTCTCATTGGAGTAAGATTCATGGAGGAAGGCTAGCTCGTAAAGATGAGTGTTTAAGGGTTGGATTTTAAATTTTTTAAGTATATCCATATTATCTAATAGTTTTCAGAGTTATTAAGTATAAATTTTAATCAATTCGGATATCTTAATTAACAAATAGTAAGATTTATTTAACATAATGTAAAGTATTATTTACATGAGTTTCTTTGAATTAAATAAAAAATTAGCATTCATAATTTATATTATCCTAGACACCGTACTTGTAGCAATAGGAATGGGTGTTCCTATTTTAAATATAATACTGGGATTTCCATTGGGATGGTATATTGCAAAGAGAATATACAGATCCAAAAGAGATTTAGTGGAAAATTTAGGTGACATATTAATATATTCCATATACACATCTTTGGCCACATTTATATGGATGATAATTATATGGGGACCGATTAGTACCATGTTAATGAACCCCAATGAGGATTTTGTCCATTTTGGCATCCCCATGATACTTTATGATCCAAAAATAAGCTTTATTGGATGGATCATTCTAATCGTATTCATATCTCCGTTCTTACAATTACTTACTACTGTATTTACTGCACATGTAACTTTATGGAGGTCTAATATAACAATAGGTGAATAATTATGTCGAAAAAATCAGGAATCATATTAAAAATACTTTCCATCTTTGAATCCGGCTTGTTTATCAAGATACTATCTGCATTTGTTACTGGACTGTGGATAGCAGGTGCAATTTTAGAAAATATTCATGTAATCATACTGGCACTGGCAATTACAGTCGCATTAATCATTGTTTTATATATTCACCGTGATAATCTGGAGGAAATTTTCCAGGGAGATACCAGTGTGATAGTAGAAGATGAAAGAACCCAACTTATCAATGAGAAAGCCTCTACCATGACTCTGGGTATTTTAATTTCTGTGATAATCTGGGTGGCAATTGTTATAATGGCCCTTAGAACTAGTTATCCTCAATATTTATCCATCGGATATACGTTGTTTGCAGTTGCAATATTCTGTTTCATACTGTATTTCTCATCACGAATTTATTACGCACATAAATTTTAAATAGAGGATTTTAATGAAAAATTATAAATCTTTAGAATTATGATTACTATATTTGTCGCAAATGGCGGGGTTATCGGTAAGTTTAGGAGCATAATCCCTGCATTCCTGGCTATCTTAATTGGAATCCTGTTATCTTATATTTAAAAAAAGAATAGATGAAGATATGATGACGAAAGAATAAATAAATCTAACGAAAAATCATCACAAATGACCCATGACACTACTTACAAATTCAGCAGCCCTTCTATGGTTATTATAGCCCTAGATATTAAGGATGAAGATATTATGGAAAATAAGCTAAAAGTTTACCGGGCGATGAAGGATTTAACCCAGGAAGAACTGGCCAAAGAACTGGGTGTAACCAGACAGACTATCATTGCCATCGAGAAAAATAAATATGATCCATCCTTACTTTTAGCATTTAAAATAGCCCATTTTTTTGAAGTTAAAGTCGAAGATATCTTTACTTATAAAAGTGACCATGATATTTGACCAACCAGACCGTTAACCAACCAGACTTTGGTAAATCAAGAGCAGACTTGCAATGGCAATAGCAATCAGCACTATTTTTTTAAAGAATTTCTGGGGTGTGATGTTAACAATACGTTTACCTATGTAAGATCCCATAATTCCTATTATAATTAAAACAGGTATATAGTAGTAATATTGGGGGCCAAGAAGGTTGTTTGAGAAGTATACGGGAATCCTTGCAGCGTCGATAATCACTGCTATGGCTGATATGGTTGCTATATACACAACTTTGTCCAGATTATAAGAGATAAGAAAAGCTCCCCTTATTGCCCCACCAATTCCCAGCAAACCCTGTAAAAATCCTGATAAACTCCCGCCTATCATGGTGTTAAGTTTGGTGGGGTGTATAGTAAATTCAGGACTTAGGAGAGAATAAATGGCAAATACCAGCAGAAATATCCCTAAAAAAATTTGTAATAAAAGTTGAGGGATGAATATTACCAGATATGCTCCGATTATTGTTAAAATTATGCTGGGCAGTCCGAATAATATGATCAATTTTTTGTTTAATCCTTTCGGAAAAAACCTACAGCACCTATATTTCCAGAAATATGGGTAATGGCTACTAAAACAAGAGCGGTTTGAAAATCTAGGAAAAATAATGCTACTGGTAGAAAAATAGTAGAAGTACCGAATCCTGCTACTGTTCCAACTACTATGGATAGGAAGGCTGCCAGGAAAAAAAGTATTATTAACTCATACATCTCAATTTTTTAGAATTTCGCTATAATTTTAGGTTAATGAGCTTTTTTCGGGTTAGATTCTGAACATGAACCATCCAACTTAGTACCGCTATCTTCCAGTTGAATCGCACCCATCTTCTCCAGTACAGCCCTAGAATCCACTTTAGTATTAACACATCCGTCCCGGAGAAGGGGTACTCCCTGTACAGGATAATTAGAGAGATTCATCATACACAGATTAAGATCTTGATAACAGGCCACTCCCAGAATGGCTTTGAATTTATTTTGTTCTACAATTTTCTTTAAAAATTGTGAACCCGGAATGATATAGACCTTATAACCCATATCTTCACCTTTATTTTTTAAAACACCAATGACACATTTATTACAGTTTTTACATATTATTCCAGATGTTTCGAGGGTAGCCTGGCATTCAGTGTTTCTCAGACAATGTGGGAGTACTAAAATCTTATCTTCATGTTTTGTTTTCCTGAAATCTTTTTGGTTAACTTTGTTTCTTACTTCTACACCTATCTGATCCACGATCTTTCCATCAACACCTACCTGTTCTGAGAATTTCTTAAATAGACCATAGAAAACATCAACAGTGAAGAGAAGTAACTTGGGAAAAATAAGTCTATCTTCCTTAATTTGCATCCTACCTAGAATAAGTGCAGTTGATAGTAAAGCTAGGAGTGCTAGTCCAACAATAAATACAAGCTGTCCAAGTATTTGGTATAAATCAAAAATTGACATATATTTAACCTTTTTTTAATGAAATATCTTTTTTCTTTAATGAAATATCATTCTTAATGAAAATATCATCATTCTTAATGAAAATATCTTCTTTTTAAATCTTTAAGAGTTTGATTATTTAAATTTAATATTTTTCTTTTACCCATCGTTTTTATTGTAATTAGTTGAAATTATTTAATTTCTATTAGATTTATTATAACATATTTTTTTTCTTTGTAAACTATATTTTTTCAACCTTAAAATCAGGATTTCCATTTATTACTACCCCACCATCTACTCCATGTATTTCGATTCCGGAAAGGTCTTCACATGCGCATAGAATATCCTGTTCGGGATGTGTGCCTGGTTGTATGTTGCAATCAAGTTTTATGAATTCTCCACATGATACAACCATGCTGAGTCTCTTTGATGTGGGATGATCTTCTGGAAGAACAACGATGGGTGAGTTGTGTTCTTTGATTAAATGAACCATACATCTAATGCCTTTTTCTGCCTTCTTTCCAACAGAAAATATAGAAACTGCTATCAAATCATCAGCTTGGAGAAATTGTACAACTTCATCGCCTTCAGATGTTCCTATAAATATTTGTATATCTTTAGTTGCTTTGACTACTCCCAATTCCCCAGAGCTTCCTTTCAAAAACAAAATTTCATCAGGACTCAACTTAACTCTTCTACGTTGTCGGACTGACATGAAGGACATATTACTTTTTTTCCAATACCTTTAAACTCGTTTCCACAATCCAAGCATTTATACCTTTTTGTTTTAAGTTTTTTCATTTTAATGTCAGCCATTGGACCGCCAACAGTACACATAATATCACCATTTAGGTTTTTGTATACTGGAATATTTATCTTTTGTGTAAGGCAGATTTTTAATAACAATGAACAACAAAAGTTCAACAATTGTCAAAATGATTTTAAAAAATTATGAAATAAAAAAATAGAAGTAAATAAACGGTGAGACTATTGAAAGATTTTATTTTCCCATTTACCGCCATAGTAGGACAAGAAAATATTAAAAAATCCCTGATATTGAATGCCATCAACCCCAGCATCGGTGGGGTTTTAATAAAGGGAGAGAAGGGTACTGGAAAGACAACAGCTGTAAGGGCCCTGGCAAATTTACTACCACCTATACGCACGGTTAAGGGTTGTGCATTTAGCTGTGACCCGAAAGATCAGGGTTCTCTCTGTGATCTATGTAAATCAAATGATTTTGAGATTGAAGAGAAGAAAATGCGCGTTGTAGAACTACCTTTGGGAGCTACCGAGGATCGGGTAGTGGGATCCATAAATATTGAAAAGGCATTAAAGGAGGGTATAAAAGCCCTTGAACCAGGCCTACTGGCGGAAGCTAATCGTAACATATTATACGTTGATGAAATCAACCTCTTGGACGATAATCTGGTGGATGTTCTCCTGGATGCTGCAGCTTACGGTATAAATATAGTGGAAAGGGAGGGTGTTTCTTTTACTCACCCGTCTAATTTCATCCTGGTAGGAACAATGAATCCACAGGAAGGAGAACTCCGGCCCCAACTATCAGATAGAATAGGACTTCACATCGTGGTAAGCAGCATCATGGAACTAGAAGACCGGGTTAAAATAATGGAAAGGCGGGAAGAATATGAAAAAGACCCAGAGAAATTCCAGGAGAAATTCCAGGAAGAAGAGGAAACAGCCAGACGGAAGATAGTAAAAGCCCGGGGATTGCTGAATCGCGTGGAAATGCCACGACATTTAATGGAAGTCATAGCACAGTTATGTATGGATATGGGTGTAGACGGCCATCGGGCGGACATTGCGATTTTAAAAACAGCTAAAACCATCGCTGCCTACAAAGATGAAAAAACTGTTAATGAGGGCCACGTTGAAGAGGCTGTTCTGTTAGTTCTTGGGGAAAGGTTCCATACTGCATCATTTGATGAGGATAAAGTTAAAAAACAGATGGAAAAGGCTAAATCAGAATTAGAAAAGGAAAAAGAGAAACAAGAAAGCAAAAATAATGCGGAATTATCCCCTGAAAAAGGAAATGAAGAAGGGGAAAGCAAAAAAAAACTTCAATCAACAGGCGGTAACGAAAAGCGGGGAATGAAACTAAAAACCCGTGATGAAGAAGACGATCAGGTTGAAGAAGAGTATCAGGAAGCTGATATAAAGAAACTCCTTAAAATGAGAGGAAAACAGAGGAAAAAATTATACGGTAAAAGGGTGGATTCTAAAACTATCAAAGGAAGATACGTAAAAAGTAAACTACCAGAAAAAGCATTAGATGATATTGCAATTGATGCAACTATTAGAGCGGCTGCAGCCGGTTCAACTGGTAGTATTAAGATAAAAAGTGAAGATATCCGTCAGAAGGTGAGGAAACATGGTGCGAGGGCATCAATTGCACTGATTGTAGATATAAGTGGCTCAATGTTCTCGGATAAGAAAGCAAATCGTGTAAAAGGTATTTTAAATAGATTTATAGAGGATGTTAATCGTCATAAGGATAAACTCAGTGTGATTGGATTTAAAGGTGATGAGGCCGAGATTATAATACCCACCACCCGTCGAGCATCGTCTTTCCAGGCAAAATTGGACAATATAAGGGTGGGAGGAACCACACCCCTTGCCAGGGGGTTACAGAAAGGATTCGAAATACTCAAACAGGAGAAGATAAGGGATGAATATGTCCCCATGATGGTAATTCTTACTGATGGAATGCCCAACGTGGGTTTTAAGGAAGGGCCAATACAGGATGCCATGAAAATTGCCCAGGATTTAAAGGATAAAGAAATACCCACCATAGTTATAAATTTTGAAAGAGCGGTTAAATACGGGCATGAATTTAATATGGATTTAGCACTGGCAGCTGGAGGCCGTTACTATGACGTGGAAGAGTTGGCTAATCCCGGGTCTGCCATCTCCAAGATACTTGAGTATGAACGTAAAAAAATATAATTTAAGGATTAGATAATCATTAAATGCTAAATGAGTTGCAGCTGAAATAGTTGATTACTTTTGACTTCTTATCCAGTAATTCTTATTTTCCAAGTGGATTTTCCAGAGATTTGAGAAAATTCCTATTCTTATTCTCTTGAGTTCCCTGTAATATCCTTCTACTTCAAGTTTAAATTCTGCATGCCCCTGTTCGCCCGGATTAACAATATCATCTCTTAATTTCCCCAATTTAACTTCCATTTCATTGATGGGGGTAAGATCTATCTTCGATGAAAACCACATGCTGTAGGACTCACCTTTAATATGGGTAGATTCTGCGATTTTCCACTGCCAGAATTTTCCATCATCGTAAACCTGGAAATAATTAAAAAATGAGAGTATAGGATCCATGAAATCTAGAAATTCAACTTCATCTGGAAAGTCATTATGGGATACTAGTCCTTCTATGATTGAACCCGGTTCAGCGATATAATCTTGCCCTAAGAAATAATTTTTCAAGCTCTTTAGTAAACCTTCACCAATTGGAGGGTATTGTATTATAGGGGAGGATACTACAATTTTTTCTGTTTGAACTGCTTCAATCAGCTCTTGTTTTGATATCAAATCAAAATTAAAGCTCCAAATTTCATCATGCTCAGCGAATTCTCTACAATTTAAATATTCTATAGCGATGGACTCAACCCACCAGTAAGGTAGCTTGAGCTTCGAAGATACATGGATGATATTTTCATTTGTTGAGAACATATTATATAGTTGAGAATCAATGTAGTTATACAATTCGTGATATCAATGAAAGTCGTTGTCTACCACGCCGAGGAGTGTGATCGTCGTAAATGCACCACTGTACGCATGGCCCGGGGAGGGAAGGTAAAATTGGTGACCAAACTAAACCAGTTACCTTTGGGTGCAATAGTCCTTGATCCATTCTCACAAAAAGCATTGTCTCCAGAAGACCGAAAGATCGTAGAAGAAAATGGTATCGCAGCACTCGATTGTTCATGGAAAAGGATAAATGGTTCTTCAAAAATGTTTAAAGGCCGTAAAAAACATAGATCACTCCCATTCCTGGTGGCTGCTAATCCCACGAATTATGGGAAACCTTGCATCCTTTCCACTGCTGAGGCTATTGCAGCAACATTTTATATAGTGGGGTTTAAAGATATTGCTATCGATATTATGTCTCAGTTTAAGTGGGGACCTCATTTTCTAGAGCTAAATCACGAACTCTTAGAAGCTTATTCCCATGCTAAAAATAGCATGGAAGTTGTAAATATTCAAAATGATATCATAGGAGGATAAATAATGGCTAGATTTGAAGAAGCAGAAAATAGAATATTCAAGATCAAAATATGTCTCAAATGTAATGCAAGAAACCCGCCAACTGCAAAAACGTGCAGGAAATGCGGGCATAAAGGCTTGAGATACAAGGCCAAAGAGCCAAGAGGATAGATATTTTTAACTAAAGGTAACCTTTAGTAACCAATTATTTTTATTAACCCATAACTTACTATTGTGATAAAATGGATGTAGAAAATTATCTTAGGGTAAATCTTAAAGAAAAAAAGCTTCACCTCACACTCATAGATCCTGAAGAGCAATCTCCGCAAAAAGCAGTTCAAATAGCAAAAAATGCCATTAACGGCGGTACAGATGGAATTATGCTGGGTGGATCCACTACAGATTCAACTGAACTGGACCTGACAGCCAAGGCCCTACAGGAAAACATTGATGTTCCCATAATACTCTTTCCAGGTAATACCAGCGGTGTTAGCCAACATGCCGACGCCATATTTTTCATGAGCCTACTGAACTCCACCAACCCATACTGGATAGTAGGAGCACAAGCACTGGGCGCACCCATGATAAAGAGGATGGGAATTGAAACCATTTCCATGGGCTATCTGGTAGTGGAGCCAGGTGGAACTGTGGGATGGGTGGGGGATGCCAAACTGGTGCCCCGGACCAAATCAGATATTGCTGTGGCTTATGCACTAGCAGCTGAATTTTGGGGAATGAAACTATTCTATCTGGAAGCGGGTTCTGGTGCTGATCAGCCTGTGCCCCTGGAAATGATATCTAAAGTAAAGAAATACAGTAATACTATTTTAATGGTTGGTGGTGGAATCAGGGATGGGGAAACCGCCAGAAAAATAGTGGAAGCTGGTGCAGATATCATTGTTACTGGAACAGTGGTAGAGAATAACTCCGCAGTTAAAGATAAAATAAAAGAATTGGTTGATGGGATTAACTAATTTATTTTTTTCAATAATTTTGGTTCAATTCAATATTATTTCTATTTTTTTAACTTTTATTGTTAATTTCTCAAAAGTTAAATAATCGATGAATATATATAAAACTGGTGAGAATATGGTAGAAAGCTCATGCGATGTAAATGGATATGATTGGGTTTCAGATAAAATTAAAGAACATTTAGGATTAACCAAATCTCCAGTTGCAGTGAAATTTGTTTTAAGAGAAGAGGATATCCCTGAAAGTATAAATAAAATAGAAAATGGTATACGCCACTGTGAAATGGTGCAGAAAGCCAGTCAGGGTGAAATATTTTATGCAACAGGGGAGGAACAAGCATGTAAAGGTGGTGCCGCTGCATTAGGGCTTGTTGAACCGCCGGAAAAGGTCAAAACAGGGGAAATGTATCAGAGTCTCGGTAGATTTTCCAGTTTAGGTTCTGCTAGGCGCACCATGGAAGATGTGCCTAAAATAGATAACATAATGTACGCAATAATCTACTCGCCACTTGAAAAAGCTTCTTTTGACCCTGATGTAATCGTGGTTATTTGCAATCCTGCACAAGCCCTTAAACTAGCCCAGGCCATTGTGTACACTTTAGGTGGCCGGGTGGAGGCTGATTTTGCAGGAATTCAGTCCATATGTGCCGATGCAGTTGCAGGACCATTTACCAGAAAACGACCGAATATAACTCTGGGTTGCAGTGGGTCCCGTAAATTTGCAGAAATACAGCCTGATGAAGTAATTGTAGGTATGAACGGCGAAAATATTGGCTGCATCGTTAATGCATTGGAAAACATGGATTAAATCCAGTATGTAATTACCTTCAATTATCTAATTTTTTTATATTTCCTTAATTAAATTAATTTTTCATTATCCATTTAATTAAATTATTTCTTACAATATTATAAAACTAATTGTCATTTAATTCTGTTTTTTGAATAAGATTTTCTATCTTATCTAAAGATAAAGTAGCTATTGTTGCTGTTTCATTATGACCTAATTCCTGCGAAAGGTCCATTAATTTTTGAAGTGAATCTTTTACTTTATTTATCAGTTTATCAAGGGCAAGGATATTCATTTCATTCCAGATGGCTATTCGTCCAATTTCCCATAAGTATTCTGCGATTCGGTTGGTGTTATGGTTCATATTCGCTTTTAGAGTATATACGCCCATATTGTATAGATAATCTACAATCATCAAGGTAGTGTTTACTAAATTATTGGTTATTGCTAATTTTCCAACATCTCCTAGAGAGTTAACTGCGTGAAATACCGACTGATTTAAAGAATGCTTTATGGATAATATACCAATTTCCTCAATGGTCCCTGCAATACCCACAGTTACTTCCAGATCTTGTGGTGAAAGTTTAGTGGTGGCCCTTCCTATTATGCCCAATGAATTGATAGATACAGTTGCTGCAAAATCAAGATCATATTTAACTGCATCGCGCCCAATATCTGCTATGAAGTCTGTGATATTAACTATTGAATCCTCATGTTCTCTTTTAATAACCACCCTACAAATATTCTTAAGACTGTTAATAGATTCTCCAGTGATATTTTCAATTTTTTCATGTACTGCCTTTTTTCCTATCATAAAGATGGCTGATGTAACTTCTAAAACAGAATCTTCATCATCTCGACTGGCACCTAATTTACCAACCCTTTCCAAGTGGATGAATATATGTTTTGTGATGGTTATGTTGTCATTATCGAAATCATCGGTATTTAATAAATCAATCAAATAATTTTCCAGAACCTTCAAGCCGTATCTGGTTGTTTCATAATCATATTTCATCATAGACCCGTGGATCATATCTATTATTGGCTGAATAGGGTCTTTATCAATCTCTGTCACTGGTCTTAAAATGTCTGGGTGAAGATAGGAAAAGCTTAAGGATGTGGCGCTTCTGGCCACAATGTTTTCTGATTCAGAAATGCCAGTTAAAATATTTTCTCTGGTAACCCTTTCTGCAAAGCGGTTAATAACAGTAGAAGGCTTCATTATATCTAGAGAACTAAGTATATAGGGAATTAAGGCACCAAAAGCAACAATTGAAATGAAAAATGCGATCCAGACTGTTGTTTCATATATTGCTAGGCCACTTTGAGCTATAACATCTAAAAACTTTAGTACGGTCATTCCATAAACGATTGCCAAAATATAGGTACTTATAACAATCCAAATTGCCGGGGATTGTTTGAACATATCTATGACTCTGGTGGAATATGAAGAAGCAGTAAGCTCAATAACCACCAGACTCATGCTGATGACTATTGCAATTATGGTGGCTAAACTTGACACAATTGTACTTAAAAGATATCTTACGCTATCAATTTGGGCATAGGCATATGGAGGAATAAATACGTAAATAAAAATAGATGCAAATAGAATTAATATAAATGATACTACAAAATATAGTTTGAATTTCATTGACAATGCAGATGAAGGATAATCATTAGACATACTAATCATATTTTGTGTTTTTAACTAAAATATTTAATCAATTTAATTGGAAAAATGAACCGGGCATGTTAGATGACATAATTAAACTAGTGTTATTGAGATATCTAAACCTTTTAGAGATATTTAAAACCGCCCTGGTATTGAGATATTTAAAAATACTTTTTAAAAATACTTCATTGTATCTATACTTCATATTATCCCATGATAATTTAAAAATTCTTTCATCTGGTTGTGTGAAACTTCAATAGCTTCATTCGAAGCCACACCATCGGATGATTTCACTTCACAGAGTATTGTTGGAATGTTTTTATTGTTAGCTGCAGCGATGAGTGTTCCCGGGTTATAAATAAGGGCCATCAATTCTGAGTTTGATTTCTTATTGATGTAAACTGCCATTTTTGAACTTTGAATATTAAGGAAGTAAATCACTGCGTCTTTCTTAGGATGTGTGCTGGTAGCATGAAAATCAGCTAATGCATCAATTTGAAGTTCCAGTGCCATGTTTAAAATGGTATTGGTTGGGGTACCTTGGGTATCAGCTACTAAATTCAGGTTTTCTCCGTTATATAATTTAGAATTCTGGGCACTTGCCTTGGGGGCACTGAAGGGGATTATGTATACTGTTCCATTTACACTGGTTTCATTTAACTCATTAATTAGATTTATAGCAGCTATTTGGGGAGGTAGTTCATTTCCATGAACACCGGCAGTAAGCATAACTCGTGGCATTGATCCATCTCCTAATTTAATAATTGGGGCTCCAATTTTTGAAGTTTCAATTATTGCACTGTTTAGGGGATTTTCAGATAAATATTTTATGATTTCAATATTCTTGGAAACATCACCCCCCTGTATTTCGTTGATAATTCCCACATCTGCTTCTTGAAAATCACCAGTTTTAACAGTTTGATTTCTAACCAGCATTCTGAGCCAGTAATTGAAATTACCCATTAATGTGTAATAATAGATTTCCCAGCGAGTAGGGAGTTTACCCTCTATTGGTAGTTTATTTTTATTCATAAAAAATCCATTCTTTAAATTTAATTGGTTAAAATATGATTCCAGTATCTGCTTTGATTCTAATATCTAATTTTTTGATTAAATATATACTTCCTATTAAATAAAGAATCATCTGGTTTTATTTAAATATTTCTGCACCTTTAAATAATCTTTCCAGTGATTGATGTTTATTAACTCTAGCTTGTCTCTGGCAGGTACACCAAAAAATTCCACGCCATCATTTATCATATCACCTAAAATTGGATTAATATTATCATTTTTACCTGGTAAATACTTCTTTAAAATAGAAGAGTGGCAGGCAAATGGCATTCCCAGACCTTCTGTAGTATTAAGGTAACCTATATCTTTACGTGCTAAAATCGAAACTATATTATCATCAGGATGTCTAAGGGCGGCATCAATGAGTTTTTGCATAGTTTCACTGGAGACAGTAGGTTGGTCTCCTGCAACACACAGACATAAACCCTTTTTTACATGATTAACTCCATTTAAAAGAGTTTCTGATAATTCAACATTTTTTTCATTGTTGAAGATAACCTCAACCTTTTTATATGGATAATTTTCCAGTACAGTTTTTATCTTTTCACCAGAGTGTCCCAGTATAACTATGGATTTTCCAACGTCTGTTTTCTGGACACATTCTAAAGTATGGACTATCACCGGTTTTCCATGGAGGTCTAAAAGTAATTTATTCTGGATTTTAATACCTAATCTTACCTGGTCTTCTTTCATCCGCCTGTTCTTACCAGCGGCTGTTATAATGGCTGAAATCATTTTTAATAAGTTCCCTATTATTAAAAACTAATATGAAAGAGTGAAAATAAAAAAAAGAATTTTTATCTTAATTCGATGATCTGGACATATATGGAATTCATACCTGCTCCATCAGCACCGCCGTCACTCCACATAACTATTTTAACTGGATAATCTCGGCTATTTAATACCCATATGCCTGTAACTATATCTACACCGGGGGATATTGCATTCTGATAATCACCAGTAGTTCCTGTTGGTCTGGGGAAGCCAGCTCCTAAAGATGCGTCTCGCAGTGCTCTTCCCGGCGGGCAGACACCATGACTAGCCCATTTAGATGTGGCGTTGGGGTCTGGGTCATAGACACTATAGTAGAAAACATCGCTACTTCCATAGCCAATGGTGTGAGGAGGTATGATGGTGTTGTTCCATGCTTTTATAAATTGATTGGCGTTATGGGCTCGGGCAACGTTATCGTATTCTGAGTAGTAGCTCATACCAGTTGAAGTAGAACTGATCACTTTTTGGTTCTCAGAACCTTCATAGACGGTTATGGGATGTTTACTTGGACGCGTTTTCATTTCATTTAGCACCTCTTCACCGAAAAGTGAGGCTATTCTATCAGGCACTATTATGTTCCGACCGTCGTTGAAGTTGTAGAGGGCATAGTCGAGAGTGGTATTATTTCCCACAGTTGTACTGTTGTGCCATTTTTTAAAGTCATCCAAGCTTATGTAATCATTGGGAATGGTATCGTTGCTGAAATCACTTACTGCTACAGATTTTATGGTTTTATTCCCTTGTTTGATATCTACACCATTTTTAGTTTTAACAGCTATCGTATATGGTTCTTTAAATCCCCAAACAATTGTGGGGTTGGTTACTGTCAATTTACCATTCTTTATAGCCAGCATTCCCGGCCCCTTAATATTTTCTGCTTTCCCAGTATCGGAAATTCCGCCACCTGTAATATTTTTAATTGGCATGGGGATGGCTCCAGAGGTAAGACCAGAATATATTTCCCAGATTTGAAGTTTTTTAGCATATTCAATCAGATATTCGGGATGGTAAACTATGGGTACTTTTCGGACTTTGTTGGTATCAACTACAGCAGTTCCATTGGTCACAGTTTCTCCTATGGGAAGGATCGCCATTTCTTCTGGATTCTGTTCAGGGATATATTTTGATGTGGCAAGCCCTACAGGATACATTGCTGCTCCAATTATGATTAAAGCAAGTATAATTAAAAGGGGATGTTTTATGAAACTGGACATTATAAAACACTCCTATGTTTCTCAGATCTTTTTAAAAAATCCTTTACTAATTTATAATTTGTTTTTACAATATTATTTCTTATAAAATCAATCATATCCAACAACCTGTTGACTTTATTTTTTTAATCTAGTTTATCGTGTATTTCTTATTCAATGAGTTGAAATCGTGTATTTATTATCGATTTGTTATATCTAGAATGTTTGTATAACTTTTTATTTATATTTATTGACACCAACCGATTTTATATTAATCTTCTCAGATATAAAGAAATATTTTAAACTGTTTGAATCAATATATTTCAGGAGATACCCTTTAAAATCCGTTTTATTTGGGTAATTTTATCCTGTCCGTTTCCACCTATAAATATGGTTCTGTATTTTCCATGATTGGTGGAGATGAAATCTACAATTTCAAAGATGTCTTCTGAAACCCTTATTTTCCCTTTGTAACTATTTTTTTCCAGGATTTCCTTTGCTTGACTTGTTGTATCATCAAGTCCTGGGAATAAAACTATATATGGGGGGTTAAAATTAGCTACTTCTATGAATATATCGAATCTCCAGTATTCCTCTCTTCTGGGGGTTCCCAGGATAGCAAGGTCGAACTTGGTTTCCTGGAATACAGCAGTAACAGCAGAGACATTGTCGGTTTTTCCTATTATGATCCGTGAATCACCCAGTTTTAATTCTGTAATTCTACCATCTACGGGTTTAAATGATGATAATGACTCACATATTTTATCTTCAGGAATATTGAGTATTTTAGATACTGTAAATGCTGCACCAGCATTCATACGATTGTATTTTCCAATTAAATTCAATTTACCATTATAAGTATCAAAAAAATTGGGTTTACCTTTTAAAAAGGATTTATTTTTCAACGATGAAAGTAAATCATCATTTTTATTTAAAACTACAGTTTTATCCTTTATAAAATCATATATTCTTTCCTGGTATTGTTCCATTGAATGGTGCACGTTGATATGGTCCCATCCCAGGTTAGTCACCACCACCAGATCAAAATGAAAGTTGTGTCTGGAAAAATCAAGGGTCATATCGCAGACTTCCACTATTAAATAGTCGTACTCATCTTGTGAAGCTTCTAACATTAATCTGGTGTATCCATCAAAACCTCCACCGGCATTTCCACCAACTAAAACCTTAAAACCCGAGTTTGTTAAGATATCCTTTATCATCAAAGCCGTGGTGGTTTTACCATTTGTTCCTGTAACACCGATGGTGAATATGTCCCTGTGATTGCCCAACACCCTGGAAAATATCTTATTTGGGGATGTTATTTTTTTCAGTACATCCCTTTTCCATAAACTGGGACTAACTACCACAGCATCTGCACTGTTTATTTTATCCCAGTTGTGACGTCCTAATTCAATCTCGAATCCACCATCATAATTGTCCATGGGGATGTTTAAATCTTCATTAAGATCAGAAGCATAAACCTGGTGATCGAAATCTAAAAGGGAATGTAGAGCATGAGTTCCTTCAATTCCCAATCCTACCACTGCGACTTTCATTTTAGACACCATTAAAATAAAACATAATTATTTTGTTAATTTGATTCATTGATAAATATCTTAATTTGACTTGTTGATAAATATCTATTTGTATAAAACAATCCTTTTCATTTTAAAAATTTAATAATATTTAAATTTTTTAACATATACATAATATAGTTAAACACTTTAGTTTTAAATAAATTAAACCAAAATTAACAATTTATTGTCGCATCGGTGTTACAAATGAAAAATTTAACCAGAGAAATAGTAGAACGCATAGAAAAGATAGCTCAGCCAGTAAAAATAATGCACGTCTGCGGATCACATGAACATACAATAATGCAGCACGGAATAAGAACACTAATTCCACCAGAAGTGGAAGTTGTTGCCGGTCCAGGCTGCCCAGTTTGTTGTGTACCCTCCAGGGAAGTGGATGAAATCATGTACTTGGCAAAAAAAGGAGTTACTGTAACCACCTTTGGTGACATGCTCAGGGTGCCGGGAACAAACGGATGCCTTGCAGATGCCCGGGCAGAAGGAGCAGATGTAAGGATAGTTTACGGGGTTGGTAACGCCGTTGAAATTGCAAATAAAGTGGATAATGAAGTGGTTTTCATGGCTGCCGGCTTCGAGACCACCGCACCAACCACTGCATCAGAAATAGCCCAGGGACCGCCGGAAAACTTCTCTTTACTTTCCTGCCACAGATTAATACCACCTGCATTGAAATTTCTTATAGAATCAGGGGAGGTTAATTTAACCGCCCTTATAGAGCCGGGGCATGTCTCAACCATAATTGGAACCAAACCTTACGAAGTATTCTCAGAAAAATATGGAATACCACAGGTAGTAGCAGGGTTCAACCCGTTCGATGTGCTTATAGCAATTTATCTAATATTAAAACAAATTAAGGATGAAAATCCACATGTGCAGAATGAGTACAAACGTGCAGTTAGGGATGATGGTAATGTAAAGGCACAGGAGCTCATGGATGAAGTATTCTATATAAAAAACAAGGAGTGGCGAGGATTCCCCAGCATCCCTGATTCTGTCTATGAGATTAGGGATATGTATTCCCAGTTTAATGCCCGGGAAAAATTTGACATACCTGAATTAGAAAGCAAAGAAACCGTAACAGGATGTATATGTGGACCAATATTGCGTGGTGTGGCCCGTCCAGAAGACTGCAAATTATTTAGAGAAGAATGCAACCCTGTAAATCCAATTGGGGCCTGTATGGTGAGTAAAGAAGGAACCTGTAACATAGCATATCGTTACGGTTCCTTAAATGATTACTCCGCCCCATAAATGAGGTATTAAATTACATGGAAGAATATGAAATAAAGGCTCTAGCTCTTGATGTTGATGGAACCATCACGGATAATTCCCGGAAAATATGTGTAAGTGCTATCCAGGCAATATCTAAAGCTGAAGAAAAGGGAATTCCAGCTATTATTGTCACTGGCAATATTCTATGCGCCGCCAAGATGCTAACCATCATGCTGGGTACCACCGGAGGAGTGGTATCAGAAAATGGTGGAGTAATAGAATATAATGGTGAAAAGACGTTACTCGGAAATATTGCAGAGTGCCAAAGAGCTTTCGAGTATTTGAAAACCAAGTACCCGGTTCAAAAGGTTGAATTTTCAGATGAAAGGATTTCTGAAGTTGCAATAATAAGAAATATTAAAGAAGAAATTGTTAAAGAAACATTAAAGGATTTTAATGTGAAAATTTATGATACCCGGTTTGCCATTCATTTAACAGATCCATCAGTTGATAAAGGGAAATCCTTAAAAATGCTGGCAGCACATAACGGCGTGAAAACAGATGATATAATGGCCATAGGCGACAGCGAAAACGATATTGAATTTTTAGAAGTTGCTGGATTAAAGGTGGCTGTCAACAATGCCGATGACGAACTTAAAGCTATAGCTGATTATGTGACCAGCGAATCCTATGGTGATGGTGCTGCAGAAGCTATTTACAAGTTTATAATCTAGTAAATTTATTTTATATTGAGGATATGAGGTTTAAATAAAATGAAAGAAGATATTGCTGGGGAAACTTTAGAACTGGCCCTTAAATATGTAGATGAAGCAGAAGTTTACCTGGAAAAAGAAGATAAGATCGAAGTAAATGTTCAAAATCAGAAGGTGGACTTTGCCAAGGAAATCTCCTCATACGGCCTGGGAATAAGGGTGATTAATGAGGGTAGCATGGGCTTTGCTCATACTACAGACTTATCTAACCTGGAAAAAACTGTTGAAAACGCTGTATTTAATGCAAAATGTAACGAAGCTGATCCTAATTTCTATTTCACACCCCAATCAAAATATCCTGAGGTATATGGAATCTATGATAAAAAGATCAGGAATTTAGATATAGTAGAAGCAGCTGATTTTGCCAAAGTGATGATCCAGACCGCTGTGGAGAAAGAATGTCAGGCAACTTCTGGAGGGGTGCATGCAGGTTATTACACCACCGAAATTGTAAATTCTGAAGGTGTTTATGCGAAAGATACATCAACCTACTTTTCGGGCCATATATCAGTGAATATTCCAGATGGGGATGGTGTTTCCACAGCCCATGAATCAGACACATCAAGATTCAAAGATCTTGATCCTGAGAAACTTTCAATGGAGGCCTGCCAGTTAGCTCGGGATTCCAGGGGAGGTAAATCCATAGAAACAGCTGATATTAATGTTTTACTCGAATGTGATGCAGCGGCTTCCTTAATATTCACCCTGGCAAATGCTTTCAATGCAGATAATGTGCAAAGAGGGAGGTCAATTTTTGTAGATAAAATTGACAAAAATGTATTATCACCCACACTTAACATATACGATGATGGGACACTTAAAAAGGGGCTTAACAGTTCGATAAGTGATGGTGAGGGATTCCCCAGTCAGAAAACAGTTTTAATAGAAGATGGGGTATTAAAAAACTTTATCTATGATCTATATACTGCCCGGAAGTCGAAAGTCCAGAGTACTGGAAATGGAATGAGATCTTCCTACGCAGACACGCCATCTGTAGGATTCAGCAATTTTATACTGGATTTCAATGAAGGGAAGGAGATATCTGAGATAGAAAATGGATTGAAGGTTAAAGATCTACTGGGAGCACACACTGCAAACCCAATATCCGGTGATTTCTCAGTTGAAATTATGAATGGCTTTAAAATTGAAAATGGAGAAGTTGCATATCCAATAAAGAAGGCCATGTTATCGGGGAATATTTTCCAAGCATTCACCCAGGTATGGGCAGCATCCGCTGAAGCCAAGCAGATGGGACCATTTATCTTACCTCCAATTGTCGTAGATAAGCTAAGGGTTGTTGGTTAATGAAGGATAATGGTGAAAATCATCCAGAAAATTTAATAAAATTAGCCCTTAGTCATTATTTTAATATCCTGGAGGGAGAAGGTCTTTCTTATTTTTATAAATCCTCCCTCATACCGGTTAAAGATAAGAAATTCTTATATGACTTGTGGGAGGAGCATGAGCAGGTCAGAAAAGATTTCAGTCTAAATGATGAATTTACAAATTTAAAAATACCACCATGGAAGCAAGTAAAACCATCGTTTTCTTATATGGACTTAAAGATATCCATAGCAAAGAAGTTGTTTGATGAATGTATTTTCTGTGAAAGGAGATGTGGAATAAACCGTAATGATGAATCTGGGTTTTGTGGGGTAAAAAAATCTAAAATAGCCTCAGAATTTTTACATATGGGTGAGGAAGCACCCTTGATACCCAGCCACACAATTTTTTTAACTGGTTGCACATTTAAATGCGTCTACTGCCAGAACATGGATATTAGTCAGCATCCTGACCAAGGCTTTCTTTACACTGAGGATAAACTGGCCAAATTCATTGATGATAGAAAATTAGAAGGTTCTCGTAACGTTAATTTTGTGGGGGGAGATCCTAACCCCCACATACTTTATATCTTGAAGACCATCAGCCTAATCCGAGAGAATATTCCAGTAATTTGGAACAGCAATTTTTACGCGTCCCAGGAAGCCATGTATCTTTTAGATGGGGTGGTGGACCTATATTTATCTGATTTTAAATATGGCAATGATGAATGTGCAATGAGGCTCTCTGGTATTTCAAATTACTGGAATGTGGTCACTCGTAACCATAAGATTGCATTCGAGTCGGGGGATATGATTATAAGACATTTATTACTTCCTGGTCATGTGGAATGCTGCACATTCCCGATCTTGGATTGGATATATGAGAATCTTGGTAAAGGAGTAGTATTAAATATCATGGACCAGTACCGCCCTCTATACCGGGCTTTTAATCATAATGACATATCCGGATTTCTTCAAAGGCAGGAATATGTAGAAGCAGTTGATTATGCTAGGAAATTAGGATTCGTTAATTTGATTTAAATTAATTATTTTTAAAATTTGTAGAACAGTATATGACATAGAACAATATACTGCAATTAGCTTCATCAATATTGTATGAAGTTTTTATTAAATAGGAAGATACATAATAAAAGTTATAAGGTTTAAAATAAAACAAACAATTGATTAAAAAATGGATTGCAAAAAATGTGGGGGTTATATAAGGAAGAGAGACACTTTCTGTCCACATTGTGGTATGGAACTCACCAGACCAAATTATAAACCCCAACAAAAAAATAAGAATTCTGAATATAAACCCTTACAAGGAAGATTTATAAGGGGAGAATATCAGGATAGAGAAGATGACTTCTACGACCAGTACATTGATAATCAATATGTAGATAATGATTATTATCAAGAAGAAAAACCCAATTTCCAAAAACCAAAGAAAAAGAAGTACCGAGGGTATGATCTCAGCGAATACTATCCTGACGAGGAAGAAACAGAAAATTCCGGTATTGGAATGGCCCCCATTATATTAATACTAATTATAGCACTCTTGATGGGTTTTATAATTGGTGTAGCAATGTATTTCTAGTCAAAATACAGTGCTTATGGGTTATAATGGAAAAATAAAAATATCATTCATATAATAAATTTTCATACACCTAACAAAATTATCATTTATCAAAATAGAATGTCATTCTCCAAACAAAATTTATCATTCATCAAATAAAATATCATTCACTTAAATAAAAACTACCATTAATAACTCTTTTTTTAAGTTCCTCTGCCAGTTTCCGGGCCCTGATTATATCGGACTGACGGCAGACTATGGGTAATTCCACCAGCTTTTCATCTATATTTAACCTGATTTTACCCCTCTTCATTTGGAAGGCACCGTGGGGACAGGAATAATTACACATACCGCAGCCAAAACAGATTTCCTCATCAAAATTAGATTTAAATGCACCCGTAGGACATCTCTCACAAACCAAACACAATTCGCATTTCTGACATCCTTCTGGATAATAAACAGGTCTTTCTGTAATATCTTCCCAAACAGATGCATAATCTGTAAATCCTAAAACTTGATGCCTGCCTCGTATATCTGCAACTGGTAATTTAATTTCCTTGTTGGTAATTAATGTATCCTTAAGAATATCCTCGTTTAGGATAGGTATGGCAGCTGCCACACTGTTGAAGACCTCAGGCCCATCTGCCGTTTTATAACCACCCACGTACAGGGGATCCATCTGACGCATATCGGCTGATATCATCAGGTTGGGTTTTTCCTGAGAACTTCTAGTGCCCTGACCTAAAACAATTCCCACTGAACCACAGAGAAGCACCCTAACCCCTTCTTTTATGTTCCTCATATGGGGGTCGTTTTGTAGAGGGTTCAGCTCACCACACCCTGAAAAGGATAACCCCTTATATGGTCCTTCCATATTAACCGCATTGAAGATGGATGCCACAGATTCTTCCGAGGGGTTAACAAAGGCGGTATAATTTTTAAATGCAAGCCGGGTGCCAACCATTTGTGCGGTGCCCATATCATCAATGGTGGCGATTGTTTCTATTGTTTCACCATTTGTAGATTCCATTTTAACTTTAATTTCATTCCCCTTAATTATGTCCTGGAACAGGAATCCTCCCCCGTAATCATCATCATAAATACTATGACTAGTCCCGTAAACTATGAGATCGACAGTTCCCAACCATTCATTGGGGCATGGACCTGGAAATCCTGGAACTCCGTTTAATAAGATTTTACTGGCTTTCTTAAATGAACCTGGCTCATCTACTTTGATATGTAAAACAGCGGCTGTACCGGACATTATTCCACATGTTCCAGTGGTTACCACATCAACATCATCGAATCCGGGTTTATTACCTTCTTTTACCAGACGGCTGACTTCCTCTGCAGTAAGCACCGTTGCTTCACCATTTTCAATTTTATCTTTTATCTGGCTTAGGGTTCTGCTTTTCATGGTTGTTAAACTCTAAATTCTTTGGGATCAAATCAATTTTTGGTTTGATTCATCCGATTCTTTTCCCTTGATCCTGTTTAATAATTCCTGGTTTTCTTCCAGTAACTTTTTAAGGAGCAAGTCTTTAATTTCCAATGATTCACTATCGGTGGGATCTATTTCAATTGTTCTGTCCAGGCTTTGCAGTGCATCATAAGGTTTATCAAGTAGGGAAAATGCTGTGGCCATACCTTTCCATGCCTCTGTATTCTGGGGATCTGAAATGGTTACAGTCTCATATGCTTCAATTGCTGCAAGGTAATTACCTTCTTTAAATGAATTGTCACCCACCTGCTTCCAGTAGGCTATTTCTTCCTTTTTGGATTGTTGTTGAGTCATGGTCAATCACCGTTTATACATAATCAAAATTATAATTTATTTTATATTTTCAAGATATTTAGAAATTGCACCCAATGCTTCCGGGATTTTTGTAGCATCGCGGCCTGCTCCCTGGGCCAGGTTCGGTTTGCCCCCTCCGCCACCACCCATTATAGATGCAGCTTTTTTGATGACTTCACCCATTTTTACACCTTTATGCAGGGCTTTGGGTGATGCACCACCTACGATTTTACCCTCGTTATTTACAATAACTGCTATATCGGCCTTGCCAGTTTCTGTGAGATTAGATACGATCTTAACAAGTTCTCCCATGTCTGCTTCCATCTGCTTGTTGAGTACAATCAGTTCTCCAAATGTTTCTGTCTGGTTGATTATTTCCTGAATTTTCAGTGATGCTATTTCATTTTTCAGACGGTTAATTTCATTTTTAAAGGATTTCCATTCGGTGAAAAATCTTTCACATGTCTGGGGGAGCTGTTCTACATCTACTTTAAAGACACCAGAACTTTCCTTAAGGATGTTGTCATTGTTTTGTATGGATTTTATGGCAGATTCACCAGCGGAGAATTCTATTCTCTCTACACCGTCCTGGATTCTCTCAGTACGGTTTATCTTGATTAAACCAATATCTCCGGTTTGGTTACAATGGGTTCCTCCGCAGGCCTGGACATCTGTCCCTTCTATTTCAACAGTCCTGATATTCATGCCCGGCACCACTCCACCCTGGTATAATATGAATCCGTATTTTTTCTCCGCCATAGTCCTTTCCAGCCAGAATGTGTTTACGTTGATGTTATCCATCACCAGTTTGTTGGCTAAAAGTTCGATTTCTTGAAGTTCCTGGGGGGTGATCCGCTTGTAATGGGAGATATCAATCCTTGATTTGTGCACACCCTTCTGCGCACCTGCCTGCCAGATATGGTCACCGAGTACTTTCCTTGCCGCTGCAATTATTAAGTGAGTTGAGGTGTGGTTTTGGGTTAGAATCTTCCTACGGAATGGGTCCACATGACCTTTAATGATCTGACCCTGATAAGGGTTTACTTTCTGAATATCCTGTTCTTTCACCTGATGGAGTACAATATCACCTAATTTATCAGCGCGTAAGACCTCTACTTTTTCTCCACGTATATCAAATGATCCAATATCAGATGGTTGACCACCACCTTCTGGATAGAATAATGTCCCATCTAATATTATGTTGTTCTTATAGATTCCAATTACACGGGCTTCAAATTCATATTTAGAGAGGTCATCATAAAAAAGCAATTCTGTAGCCGGGTAGTCAAGCTCAACTTCTCCTTTTTCTGCAGTGATTTCTTCAGAATGTTCAGCAGCAACCAGTGTATAGAAGTTATCAGGAATATTTGCATCGAAGTTTTCCTGCTTTGAGATCTCATCGATGGACTCTGGGGGAATACCGTGTGAGTCGTATAGTGTTATAAGAGATTCCAAGGGTATTTTATCTTTACCATCCTTTTTAAGATAGTTTATTGTCTTTTTAACTAATTTTTTACCTTTACGAACTGTTTTATAATACCTCTTCTCTTCCAGGTTAATTATGTTGTTTATATGTTCCTGGTTCTGTTTTATTTCAGGGTAACTCTTTTTTAGATAATCCAGTTGTATTTTCATTATGTCCTCTAAAGACTCTTCCAGCTGTAGTTCCTTCATAAATCTGATTGTTCTTCTTAAAATTAACCTGGCAAGATAGCCATCTTTGATGTTGGATGGTACTACTCCATCTGCCAGCATGAACGCCAGGCAACGGGTATGATCCGCGATTATATAGACTGATTCTATCGGTTTTGTTGCATCAATCAGTTCCTCAACTGGTATATCTAATTTTCCAGCTACCTTGCTCCTCAATTCTTTCAGATCCGCAATGTCTTCGATGTCCATCATCCCGGCCACACGGGCATTTTCTGCCAGGATCTGTTCGTCCACCTTCACGTGGGCCATTTTCTTTAGCTGATCTACCACTGGACCGAATGCTGCTTCATAGGCAGTGGCTGTTCCCTGGGATATCCAGGCAAATCTTTCCAGACCATATCCAGTATCCACTATTTTAAGTGGTATGTCCTTTAATCCTTGGGGTGTTGTACGGTATTTTATAAATACCAGCGTGGCTAGTTCCACTCCACGGACACAGATCTCGTAGCAGGGGCCAGCATTTCCACCGCCTTCCCACCATGATTCTATGAATGTGATTTCCATGGGATTAATTCCGATATGCTTGATAAAGTCGTGGCAGTATTTGATGGTTTCATCTTCCCAATAAACATGATTTTTGTTTGAGTTGAAGGCATGGTGTCCGCCCATGGTGAAACAAGTCATGTGCCTACCAGTACGGCCTACGTTGTCCACATCATTGAGCCTTATTGATGGCTGGGCTACTACCAGAGGATTAGCCGGAGGTTCCACCATTCCAGAGGTTACCCATGGTTGGAAATCATAGATAGAAGCACCCACGAGAAATACATCATCCCTCCACCTTTTAGCAAGAACCGGGTACCTGCTGATTGGGGTGTGGTCGTTATCAGAGAAGAAATCCAGGAATGTCTTCTGGATTGAATGTAGATCGTATTTTTTTTGAGTAGCAGGGTTCCCGATGAACTCATATTCATCACAGGGTGCGTCTCCACATGTTTGTCTATCAACTGCAGTCCAGAAATCCTTACCACAAGTTATGCAAGTTTTTTTGGTGTATCCCAGTTTATTAAATTGTTCAGACATAATTGATCATCGATTATTTTTATAAATCAGTTATTATCGGTTGTTTTTAAATTTTTATTTATCTATATTTGATGTTTATCATTTGAAAATGCTAATACTGATACTCTGAATCTTAAAATATGTATATGTAGTTGTATAGATAATTTTTTTGAAAATTTGTATGAAAGTAAAAAAAAATTAATATATCATTGGCTAGTTATTGGTGGCCTTTTTTAATCTAAATCTATAAATATCCATTTAAACATAATTATTAAAGGAAAAAGTCTTTAATCATAACTATAAGATGGTGGTAAGAAAAATGGATGCTATTAATGATAATTCTAAATCTCTTTTAAAAATGGTATATAATTGTAAAAGTAATGAGTTTGAATCAATGCTAGAAAGAATTGAAATGAACTTAGAAAAAACAAAAATGATCAGGATGCCCTTAATGCTAAATTAGTCTTAACCAGTAAATTGGCAGTTAAAAGGATCGATTCCAAATAAACAACATAAAATTTGATAATAAATAATTGTAAATGAAATAGATTTTTTACATTTTTATTAAAAAATATATTATTTTAACTTTAAAAATAACTGTTAATTTAAAAATACTCTTTTAAATATTAATATCATCATTCAATTAGGATAAAACCTCTAATTGGATTAAAATATTATTATTAATCTTATTTTAGAATTAAATTTATAAAAAAATAGAAAAAGAAAAGAAAAAAATTAACCAAAGAGAGCGCCAAGACCGGCGGCTGCTTCTTCTTCTTTTTCTTCTTCAGATTCTTCCTCTTCTTCCTCTTCAGCTTCAGGAGCTGCTTCGGCTGCGGCTGCTGGTGCTGCGGCTGCTGGTGCTGCTGCAGTTAAGGCTGTTTTTTCTATTGCTTCGTCGATGTCTACATCTTCTAAAGCTGCTATTAATGCTTTAATCCGTGCATCGTCTGCTTTTGCTCCAGATGCATCTAATACTTTCTTTACATTTGCTTCATTAATTTCCTGACCTGTTGTGTGCAATAACATTGCTGTGTATACGTATTCCATATGATTCACCTTCTACATTGTTTGTAAAATTTACGAATTTACGATTTTTTTTTGATTTAATTTAGATTTTTTTATTACAATATAAAAAATTATTAAATTTTTCTAACCAAAGAGAGCCCCTAGACCAGCAGCTGCTTCTTCTTCTTTTTCTTCTTCAGTTTCCTCCTCTTCTTCAGGAGGTTCTTCATCTTTGTCTTCTTTAGGTTCTTCAACTGGGGCTACATTTGAACTCAATTTGGCCTGCAGTTCATCATCCACAGCTTCACTATTGTTTGAAGCTATTTCAGAAGCCAGAGCCAGCATTTGTGAGTATGCTTTAGGTACCAGTATATCAATGGTCTTATTGTTCAGGATCTCTGAGTTCACTGCCAGATTCAATGCATTTGTTGCTGCATTGGATATGAGTATCGGTATGGATAGGGTGTTGAAGATTTCTGCGTTAACTGATAGGTTTAATGCACCCGCGTAAGCACTTTGAATATCTGAAAGTGTTTTTTCGGGGTCGATGGTTAAAAGGTCCGATGTATAGATGGTATCTTCTTCATAGGCGGCCTTTAGATCTATACCAACTTCCATGGGGTGAATATCAAGACGGGTAAGGATACTGGCCACAGCAGCGGAGATCTTCCCTCCTTCTTCCACCACAACTTTGTCCTTGGTTATTACAATCTTCCCTTTATTGATCTTGGCAGGGATTCCGATTTTTTGGAGTTCTCCAAGCATTGGGCCTGGTGGGAATGCAGTATCACCTTCTGGAACCACTATATCTGAGGGGGCAATGTTACCTGCCTTGGCAGGGGCCTGAGTTTTACTGGCCTCCAGTATTTTAAATAGTTTAAACGGGTTCATGTCAGTGAAAATTAAGGCTGGCTGTCCATCCATATGTTGACTCAGGGATTCTATGTTGGATTTTTCACTGTTTTGAAGAGCCAGGTTCATGAGAGTTTTCCTGGACATCTTGATTAGTGCACTGTCTTTTAAGGTTCTGCGCATTTTTTGAAGTTGAGGGGCGGGGATATCAGCCAAATCAGCCATACCAACTACTTTGTGGCTTCCAATTAGGCCTTTAATATCTTTAACCTCTTCTTTCTTCCATTCTGTAACATGAGACATTTAAATCACCTTCGTTACAGGACCCATACTGGTCTTTACATACATGGATTTAATCTGGTTTCTACCTTTTTCCAGATTCCTATCCAGTATTCCCAGTACTGTTTCAATGTTTTCTGCAATCTGTTCATCATCCATTTCCTGGGATCCTACCAGAGCCTGGATAACGGGCTGGTTTTTTATTCTAATGTTTACGGTATTTTTCAGTCGGTCTATTATAGGATCCGGCTTTGCACTAGCGGGGACTGGTTTAGGCATCTTTTTCCTAGGTCCAAGCACTGGTCCCAGGAATCTACCTACTAGAGGCATTAAATCTGCCTGGGCAACGAAAAAATTGTATTGATTAGCCATTCGCCTGGCCTCTTTACGATCTTTACCCAATTCTTCCAGTTCAGATTTGGTTATAACCAGATCTGCCCCGGCATTTTCTGCCTGAAGTGCCAATTCTCCGTCCGCTATAAAAGCGATCCTAACATCCTTTCCTCGTCCTTGAGGTAGGAACACTTCTTCGTCAATACGGTTTTCTGGCTTTTTCACGTCTAAATCCCTGATGTTTATCACCACATCAATGGATTGTGTGAAGTTTCTCGGCTTTGAATCTTCCTTAGCCTTCTTCACCGCTTCCAATATCTCTTGTTTCATTCAATTCCTCCATGAACTTTCTGTGTGGAAAGTTCATTTTAAATTGTTGTTTTACTGTTTCTTCGCCAATTTTTTTTAATTGATGAAAGGGAATAGTACTATTTTGGGTACAATTTCTTTATAATTTGGATTATGCATTTCCCATCAATGTGTCATCATATTTACCCTGGTCAATTTCCTGCTGCACATCTCGAGGGTCTTTTCCTTCGACGGTTATTCCCATACTTACGCAGGTTCCTATAACTTCTTTTGTTGCATTTTTATAGTCATTGGAAAGCAGGGCATCGAATTTCATCCTTGCAATTTTCAGGGCTTGTTCAACTTTGAGGTCTGCTGCTTCTTCGGATCCCGGTTCCTGGGATCCCTTTTCTATTTTTAGTTCATCTTTGATCAAGGCTGTAGTTGGTGGTGTTCCCACGGTTATTTCGAATTCTTTGGTACCAACATCAACTATGATTTTAACTGGTACTTTCATTCCTTCGAAATCACCTGTTTTCTGGTTTATCTGTTCAACTACTTGCATCATGTTAATGCCCAGCGGACCTATTGCCGGACCGAGAGGTGGTCCTGGTGTTGCTTTTCCGCCGTCTATAAGAATTTCTATAGTTTCTTTAGCCATTAGTCTGCCTCCTTCTGTATTAAGCGTATTTGATCGCCTTTAACTGTTACGGGTATTGGAACTGCGGCTTCTATAAGTTCTAAAACCACATCTTCCTTGGATTCATCTATCCTAACTACTTTGGCCTTTTCTCCCTTGAAGGGTCCGGATATTAACTCCACGATACTTCCTTTTTTAATGGAAGCAATTATTGGTTCTGGGTTTAAGAAGTTTTGCACTTCTTCATAGGGTATTTGTCCTTCTATAGCACCCTTCATATGGGGAACCTTAAAGGCAGGATTCTGCATATCTATTTTACCTGAAGATTCCACCAAAATGTATCCCCTTAAACTTTCAGGGACAAGAATGGAGTTAACTTCAAGATCACTATTTTTAACGTTCCTGGCTATGATCCGGGCCACATTCTTTTCTTGGCCAACCAAAGTTCTTATTGCGTAAATCACAATTATCACATACCAAATGGGAATTTAAATAATTTGTACATTAAATATTTTAAATTTTATTATTATTATACTAATTTGATAAAAATGTCGAAAAGTTAGAAGTTATTAATAAAATTTTGCTGTTATATTTTAAAACTTTATTATTTATTTTAAAACTTTATTATTTATTTTAAAACTTTATTATTTATTTTAAAACTTAATTATTATTGATTAACTCCATCTAATTCATAGGTAACCAAGTAGTTGAACTACTATACTTATAACAAAACCTATAACACCTATAACTATTATTCCCAGTCCTGTTATTTTGGAAACATTGATAAACTCCTCTCTATCTGGTCTTTTAGACACTCTTAGAACTCTCTGGTTCATTTTAATAAATCGAACAATGGATTCTTTGTTTAATTTCATAAAAATACCTGCTCTAGTTAATTCATTAATAAAATAAGAATTAAAAAATTTAGAGATAGATAACAATAGCTTACTTTTAGGATTTATAAACTTTTCCCTTAATAGAGATGGTATACCCTAAAGTCAATACTTGCAAGAGGGATATATCCAGCAAGAGGATATATCCTTATTTCCCTCACCAGCCTTCAACTTCTCAGAAGGACTTGATTAAAAAACACCGTCGATAAACTCTTCTAAAGCAGATTCAGAAACGGAATCTTTGGTTTTTTCTTCGATGAACTCTTTTTCACCAGGCATGCCAAATATGTGGGGGGAGTGTACACCTGCTACTACAATTGTAGTGCGTATTATGTTATCCAGGTCTTCCTGGATCTGGGTACCCCAGATTATGTTGGCATCAGGATCTAATTCATCGGCTACAATCTGCACAACTTTTTCAGCTTCCTGTAGGGTCAGATCTGAGCTTCCAGATATGTTTATAAGTGCTCCTTTGGCATTCGATATATCCAGATCTAACAGGGGACTGTTCAATGCTTCATGTACAGATTCTATAGCTCTGTCACCTGAATCTGATTCACCCATTCCAATCATGGCCATTCCAGAGCCCTTCATTATACTTCGAATGTCTGCGAAGTCCAAGCTCACCAGACCAGGTTTGGTTATCAGTTCAGTTATTCCTTTTACTGCTCTTCCTAATAGTTCGTCTGCTACCATAAAAGCCTTGTTTATTGGTAAGTTGGGAGCTACCTCAAGAAGCTTGTCATTTGGTATTACTATCACTGTGTCAGCTGCATTTTGTAATTTTTCAAGGCCTTTTTCTGCGTTTTCACGCCTTTGAAGACCTTCAGCACTGAAAGGCATGGTGGCCACGGCTATAGTTAAAGCACCGATCTTTTTGGATAGTTTGGATATCACTGGAGCTGAACCTGTTCCAGTTCCACCTCCCAGTCCACAGGTTACGAAGACCATGTCGGCACCATCGAGTTTTTCCCTGATTAAATCTTCGCTTTCTTCTGCACTTTCTTCTCCAACTTCTGGTTTGCCGCCAGCACCTAATCCACCACATTTTTCACGGCCGATTAAAATTTTCTGATTGGCATTTGAGTAAAAAAGGTCTTGTGCATCGGTGTTAACTGAAATAGTCGCTGCACCTTCTACACCGATTTCGGTTAATCTGGAAACAGTGTTGTTCCCAGCCCCCCCTGTACCGATGACGAATATTTTTGCCCTGCTTCTCTTTATGATATCTTCGAGTTCTCTGTCTATGTTGTTCTCATCTGAAATCTGCTCTGGAACTGCAGATTTTCCCCTTCTTTTTTCCGATTCTTTTATGGTATTGTTTATAAGAGATTTCAATTCTTACCCCCACTGCTATTGTTACTAATCTTAATTGTGTTATTGTAATAACTTATATTTAAAAGCAACGGTTTTTTCACTAATAATTCCCCACCATACATAGAATTTTTACTTTTAATTTAATAATCTCATCAACTCATAAGCATGAAGTAATTTTGAACCTATAAATTTCACTATATTACCATATGAAGATGTATGTTAAAAATGATGTCAATAAGGGTCTGATTTAAGGTCGGGGCATGGCGATGATCTCATGGATCCTCATATCAAAGAAGTTTCCCTGATGGGTGGCCTTTAAAACTATCGCAGTATCTACTCCTGTTCCGGTTCCTCCGATGGCTATTATCTCTGAATCAGTTGGAAGTAATCCCCCATCTGCGGCCATAATACTTATTTCTACACAAACCTTAATTCCCTGGGAAAACATACGTAGTGTCTCCGCTACAATTTCTACAGGAGTAACACCTTTAAATTTGTTACTAATGCCCCTACCGACACCACTGAGGGCGTGGGAACTTGTGTAGGTTGGAATATCTAAGTCTTTTAATTTTTTTTCATTTTCCTGCGTTATCTCCAGTTCATCCCCTCCCCTGAAACCGGCATGATGGGTTACGTTAATTATATGGGCATTATTTATCTTTTCACCTAATTTTACCGCTGAATTTCCAGTGGCAGATGCTATGACGATGTATTCTATACCTAATTCATTTTTCCTTTCTTTAACTAGATCAATAACTTTATTGGTATTTTCTTTTCCCGGATTTTCAAAGTAATGGATAGTTTTTTCCATATTTAACCCTCCTTGGAATCTTCTTTTTATTTAATAATTTTTAGGGGATACATTAACTTATATTTAATCCACAAATTTAGACGGAAAAAATAAAGATTCTTCCAAAATTTTTTTAAATATTAGGATAGATATTAAAATAGGTTAGATATTAAATTTTAAAAAATATTGGGGTAACAAAATATTACAACAAAAATTAACCTAAATAACTGAAAATATAATATTAGAATATTAAAACGATGATAAAAAATGGAGTTGAAGCTGATTTCATGAATGCATTTAATTTTTTAACACAAGGAAGGGATAGAAAACCTGGAGAAGGACTGACAATGATGTTAGATAAGGGTATTGGTCCGGTATCTTTAATAGATTTTCTAGAACTATCCGCTGACTACGTGGACATGGCCAAGTTTGGCTGGGGAACATGTGCCATAAAGGATAGAGATTTAGTTAAAGAAAAAACTGAAATATACAGTTCATACGATGTAATTCCCTATCCCGGGGGGACTTTATTTGAAATAGCCTACCTCCAAAATAAGGTAGATGAATTCTTGGATGAAGCTTATGAGCTTGGATTTGAGGCTATAGAATTATCAGATGGAACTATAAACATTGATAAGGCCGATAGAGGGGAATTAATCGGCATAGTTAAGGATTTTGGTTTTAGGATCATCACCGAGGTTGGAAAGAAGGACCCCACTGAAGATCAAAAATTATCCACAGAAAAACGGATTGAAATGGTGAAATTTGACTTAGATGCTGGTGCCTATAAAGTCCTCATTGAAGGGAGAGAAGGAGGTAAAGGCATTGGCATATACGATGATAAAGGAAAGGTCAAAGACCATGTTGTGGACCAAATATCTCAAAAAGTAGATACAAAAAATCTAATCTGGGAAGCCCCCCAAAAAGACCAGCAAGTTTACTTCATACTTAAATTCGGCCCTAACGTTAATTTGGGAAACATTGCACTGGAAGAGATAATATCTCTGGAAACGCTGCGGCAAGGTCTTAGAGGAGATACTTTGGGAAAAGTTAAAATTTAAGTTATCCTATAAATTAGTTCATCTCTTAAATATCTAATTATTTAATACTAATTTTTCCAGTTATGGGCAGATTTATCCTTAAATGAGAGAATTCAAAGAAAATTTTTAAAAACACTTGAATATTTTCATAATTTGACCTTTTATTAACATAATTCACTCCAAAGATATCATGAATGAATACAAAATAATCCCAGTCATCACGGATTACATAAAACCAGGAGAATCCTATGATTCCATCATTGATCAATCCTCAAAATATCTGAAGGATGGGGATTTCCTGGTAATTTCTGAAACACCCATAGCAATTTCCCAGGGTAGAATTGTGGATGAAAAAAACTTTAAACCTTCACTAGTTGCCGTATTACTTGCAGATGTATGGGCCAAATATCTATGGGGATACATTCTGGGACCGATATTTCGAATAAAAAGTAGAACAATACAGAATCTAAAAAAGTTACCTAAAGAAGCTAGAAATCATAAACAGCTAATTTTAGATTATTATGGATATAAACATGCCCTGAAGCCTGCATCAGAAGCAGGAGTCGATTTGAGTAATGTACCTGGAAGCAGTGTATGCCTCCTACCTGAAGATCCAGAGTGCGTGGTGGCAGACATAAGTGCAAAAATCATATCCAACTATAATAAGGATGTTACAGTAGTCATTGTTGATACAGATGTTACATATCAACTTAGAGGGACTAAATTTACATCAATTCCCATAGCCATGCCAGGTATAAAGAAGAATCTAGGTATATTTGCTTATATGCTAGGGAGAATTGGAAAAGTTAAGGGACCAACTCCGCTGGCAGTATCTAATGATGAGGATGCTGATAAAATCATTAAAATAGCAAAAATAGCAGAGGATTACCAAAAAGAGAAGGAGATCAGTATGGCTACAGTTTATGATATGACGGAAACATTCAATGAGGATATAACCGGAGTTACCATCGAGATGTTGGAATCTGTGGAACATGCCCCTGCGGTTATTGTCAGGAAGAGATGATGTTTTAATCTTAAAGGGTGTAAAATATTGTTATATGATGGTAACTATTATTTCACAATGGTACAACATGTTTACAAAGATATAAATACCATCCTGATCATATAATATGTATAGATAAGAGGTAGTTTTAAGGTCATTGTAGAGTTTGAAAATTTATTTAATTCAATTTAGTATTATAAATAAATCAAAGAACTTAATTTATTCTTGCTTTTTCAGTATTGGCCGGCCTTTTATAATGGAATTATAAAATTTGAATTTGATAAGAATAAAACTAAATACAAATTAATAGAGTCTACTAAAACAGGGAGGAATAAAATGTTTAACGACGTAGCAGTACAGGAAATTCTTACTAACATAACTAACGATGAAGAAAATAGTTTTCCCATCATTAAGTGCATGTTAGATGGTAAAACCACTGATGAAGAGATAGCTGAGGTTGCAGAAATCAGGCTCAACATCGTAAGGAGAGTCCTATACAAGCTTTACGATGCAGGAATTGCCAGTTACAAGAGGAGTAAAGATCCAGAAACACAATGGTACACCTACAACTGGACTTTTGAAGAGAAAAAGGTATTCGAAATTTTAGACGAAAAATATGAAAAGATCTCCAAGGAACTAAACGACTCGCTGGAATATGAAGAAGGAAACATGTTCTTCATATGTAAAAACAATGAACATAGATATAATTTCGAAGAAGCCTCTGAAAATAACTTCACCTGCGGAGAATGTGGATCCCCACTAGAATATCAGGACAACTCCGTCATAATAGATGAATTAAAAGAATTAAAAGATAGAATCAATTAATTCGAAAAACCTAATTCTTTTTCCATATCTCTTTAGAACTATTTCATTGATATGGTGCTTTTTAATTTTACTTGAGGGGAATAATTGAATCTTAATCTATTAGAAGATTTAAAATCATCATCCCCATACATAATTAAACATTCTGAAGCTGTATTAGCTAAAGCTTTAAAGATAGCTAATAATTTTGATGTAGATTTAAAAACACTCCATGCCGGGGCACTCTTTCATGATGTGGGGCGAACTAAAACCCAGGGAATTCGCCATGCAATAGAGGGAGCGAAGATTTTAAGAGAGAACAATTTCAAACCAGAAGTGGTAAGGATTGCGGAAGTGCACATCGGCGCAGGAATACCGCGGAGCGAAGCAAATGATCTGGGACTGCCCTGCCAAGATTATATGCCTGTAACCTTAGAAGAAAAGATTGTAGCCCATGCAGATAACCTGATACATGGTACCCGGGAAGTTTCCCTAGAATTTGTAGTGGAGAAATGGGAAAGTAGAATGGGAAAAAATCATCCCTCCATTTCTAGACTCAGGAAACTCCATGAAGAGCTGATTATATAATTTGTGTCCAATTTTATGAATTAAAAGGGTAGATAATTAATAATACGATTAATTAAATAAGAATTAGGAGCAGTCCAGATGGAAAATCAAATTATAATATTTACCGGACCTTCACTCAACCATAAAGAGGCCAAGAAAATTTTAGATGCTGATTACCGCCCACCTGTGGGTAGAGATGATATACTATGGGCATTAAAGGATAAACCAAAGGTAATTGGAGTTATTGACGGTGTTTTCCATCAGAGACCAGCTGTATCTCACAAGGAACTCCTAAGGGCCCTTGAGTCCGGGGTGGAAGTAGTTGGAGGATCAAGTATGGGGGCTTTGAGGGCTTCTGAACTGGATGATATGGGAATGATTGGTGTGGGATGGGTATATAAAGCGTATAAAACTGGCCAAATAGAATCAGATGATGATGTGGCCCTGATATTTAACCCCGAAACAGGAGAACAACACTCAGAAGCACTTATCACCATGAACTACAACTTCAAAATGGCCTGCAAAAAAGGCATCATATCCACAGAAGATTTAGATGAACTGAACACTACAGCCAAAAGGATATTCTACCCTAAAAGGACCTATAAATCAGTTATAATGAAATCAGGGCTTGATTCAAATAAAAAAGATATTTTAATGGATTATATTGATGAAAAAGGAATTGATATCAAGAGGGAAGATGCACTCTTAGTTTTAAAGTACATAAAAGAGAATTTATTGGATGAACAAACTATTTGAGTGTAGATGGTGAAGTGGACTGATCATCTTGGAATTGGAACAGAAACTGGACAAAGTAAGGAACTGCCTGAGGGATAAGAAGGTAGTGGTAGCTTTCTCTGGAGGGGCCGACAGCACGTTGCTGGCCAAACTAGCCTATAAATCAGCCTCTGAAGCTGTAGCAGTTACAGTTGATAATGGAGTTCAACCAAAAAACTTCATTGAAAAAGCTCGCAAAATTGCAGGAGAAATAGGAATACCACATGAAGTGTTAACAGAGAACTTCTTAAAAGACGAGTTATTTAGATCTAATTCCAAACAAAGATGTTACATCTGTAGAAATAGGATGTACACTTTACTGGAAAAGTATGCAAAGGAAAATGGTTTCCAATCAATCGCTGACGGCACCAACATAAGTGATTTATTAGAAGATCGTCCAGGAATCATGGTGAATTACGAAAAAAATGTATTAACACCCCTGATATACGCTGGAATTACAGCAGATGAAGTTAGGCAAATACTGAAAGATTTAAATCTGGATTATTCTCAGTCAACAACCTGTTACGCAACCAGAATTCCAACTGGTACAGAACTCACCACTAAGAAGATCAACAGGATCGAATATGCAGAGTTCCTGATCCAAAACATCACGGGTCTAGAAGTAGTCAGGGTGAGGGAAGACGATGGAGAAGCGTGTATTGAAATATCTGATGTAGATAAACTCTTAAACATATCCATTTTAAATCATATAAACTCTGAACTCAATGCTGTAGGGTTTAGGAAAATTTTACTCGATGTAACAGCATATGGTGCTTCCAGTAAAGAACTGGTTCTCTATAAGCCCTGCAGGGATGAGGCGGATAAAATAATGTTTGAAACAGAGCTCCCCTATCTGATCGACATCCAGGAAACCTGCAATGAACTGGAAAACTTAGGGAAAGTTAAATGTTCAACCAAGATGGGTGTGGCCATGGTAGAACTGGATGAATGTAATATTACCATCTTTAAAAAAGGTAAAATCGTAGCTAGACGGGTTAATGATAAGGATACTGCCCAGCAATTAATGATGAAATTATTACCACTTATAAGGAGAGTTATTTAAGTAAATTATTTTTCATAATGATAACCTAATTATTTTATTTTTAAAATCTACTTTCTTTCAAGATTGATCACGATGATCTGAGGGCGAGCAAAGAATCTCATAGGGAGTCCTGTGGTGCCGATCCCATTACTTACAATTAATCTACTGTTATCCTCCTTGAATACACCGGACGCGTATTTTTTTCCATTTTCAGGGAGTACAGGTGTCCAGATACCGAAGAATGTCATCTGTCCACCGTGAGTATGTCCAGATAGAACCAAATCCACTCTGGATTTATCTAATTCTGAAAAATAATCTGGTTCATGTTTCAACAAAATAACAAAATCATCGGTACCTGCATTGCCTATTGCAACTTCAGGACTCTGTCGGTCATTTTCTGCTCCAATTCCACCTATCCTTATTCTGCCTTCGTTGTTTCCAACCCAATCACCTAGATTACCAATATCATTGATTGTCGCTGAATTTTTTAATGCCTCCCATGAATAATGCTGTGGGTCAGAATTTCCAAGCACAGCATAGACACCTAATGGTGCGTTCAGTTTGGATAATGAAGTGATGGTAGAATTTATGTGGGTGTCTTCGCCACTCACATAATCTCCTCCTAGTAAAACCAGATCTGGATTCATGGCGTTTACCTGGCTCACCATATTGTCTAACCTTTCCTGTCTATAGTATGGGCCGGCATGGATATCACACAAAAATACAATTTTTTTACCATGAAAATTGGGAGGTATCTGGTCAGATTCAATGGTGATCTCCTTAGTTTCCACCCAATAGGGTTCGATGAACATATAACCTACTAACAAGAAGATAATTAATATGATTATTGCTGATTTGTTCATGATATCTGTAAATTCAATTAAAATTAAAAAGTAAAAATAAATATTAAAGATGGTGGGGTGGTTTAAATCTCTTTATGTACTTCTTCAACTACTTTACGGCGGAAGCTCGTGATTTTCTTAAAAAATCCACGATCATCTTTTCCCATTAGTATTATGCTATCTCCTTCTACTTTCACTTCAGTATCATCAGCTTTAAGATCATCTATCTGCACCACTATTTCTGATGCCTCTTCCAGCTGATCATTTGCACAGTAACGATAGTCAATTGAAAGTTTGTGATGGGGATAGACTTCTCTTAACGCTCTTTTAATGGTTAATTCCATAACATTGAAGAAGGTCTCCAGTTCAGGAGATTTTTCCCACCATAAATTGGCCATGATGAACTTCAAATTTATGGGCTTTATGGATACTTCACCCTTATATTTGCCAATTATATTTATGTCCCCATCACGGGACTTAATCTTCAAAATTGGCTTCGGAATTTCCTGTAAATCCGTATCAGATGTACTGGATTGGGATATATCAGACATACTTTCAGAACTTGGAGTTTCAGACATGTTAATCGCTTAGTGCTTTAATTAAATCGGTAGTTCTTACCAATCCCACCAGTTCGCCTTCAACATTTATAACTGGTACTTGTTCTATCTTTTTCTGTCTCATCTTATTGGAGCATTCTTTAACCGAAGTTTTGGTGGTTACAATAACCAGATCAGTTGCTGCAACATCTTTAACTTCTTTATCTGAAAATTTAAGACGATTTTTAATGACATAAAGTACATTTGTGCTGTCCCACGACCATTTATCTCCCTCGGTACCTACCGAGGTGTTGTGAACAGTCCTTTCTGATATTATTTCACCTTCTGCTATAAAGTCTGTTTCAGTTAATATTCCGGTTAATTTACCGTCCTTGTTGAGTGCTAGAAGAACTTTAAGACCGAAGTATCTCATTACTTCAAATGCTATATTTAATGGGGTTCTTTCCCATGTGGTGGGCATACTTTTTATCATGAAGTTTTCCACTGGATCTGTGATATCCATTTTCCACAGGGCTTTATTTATTATATCAGATGCAGTTATCAGTCCCACGAGTTCATCATCTTCAACTACAGGTACCCTTCTAATATTATATTTAAGCATCTTTTCTACTGCGTCTTTGATGTTATCATTGGGATCCACTGTTATAATATCTCGAGTCATGATAAGTGCTATTTGTTCTTCATCAGGATTTTTAATAAGATCTGATCGACTAATAATTCCAACCAGCTTTTTAGTACTGGTTTTTACTACGGGTAACCCTGATACATTCTTTTTTCTCATTAGTTCCATTGCATTAGCTCGATTTCCAGGAACCTGAATGTGATATACGTTCTCTGTCATTATATCTTTTACTAGCATTTTGATACTCCAGTCCTTAATTAAAAATAATCTTTAAAAAAATAAAGTTTAATGTACAGCCAAAACAGGACAATTAGCTGATCTTACCACCTTTTCTGTTACACTTCCCAGTAAAAATCTATCTAAACCATGCTTTCCAGAGGTTCCCATTACAATGAGATCCACCCCTTCATCTTCTACGGTTTTCAATATGATATCTGCAGGTGATCCTTCTTTAATTTCTTTAATTAATTTAATATCCTTATTTAGGCCTTTCTCTTTCTTAAATTCTTCAACCAATTCTTCTACTTTGGCCATGGTTTGCTTGGCTTCTTCTTTTAATATTTCAGTAACTCTAATACTGAGGTCTTCCGCTGGAAGACCTACCAACGAAGAAGTATCCACTACATTTAAAGCTATGATTTCTGCTCCGCTCTGACCTGCTGTCCATATAGCGTGTTGGGCTGCCTTATTGGCGTATTTTGATCCATCTGTAGGTAATAATATCTTATTGTACATAGATTCACCTCTTATTTGATCATGTTAAAAGATTGCGAAGTATAAGAAAGATTCAATCTATTCATATTAATATTAATTCCAATCTATTCATATTATAATTATGAAATATTGGTTTATATGTTTTCATTAATATAAATTGTTTCAATATTTTTTTTTAAATGGAAATTCCAAATGTCCCTTTTTTTATAGGATGATCTGTCCATCGCTTATCACATGCTTGATGTTACTCGGTTCTGTGCGGTTAATTATAGATAAGTAGGGGTTACCTGAAATTTGATCTACTATTATGAGGTCTGCTAATTTACCTTCCATTATTGATCCTGTATTTAAGTTAAGTGCATTACCCGCAGTAACAGTTGCCATTTTAATTATTTCTTCAGGGGGGAAATACTCCTTATAATATGCTCGTGTGATTTTAAGTGTATACTCCATTTCTCTAAGCATGTTAGGGGAATTGAACATTATATTATCGGTACCTAAAAGAATCTGGATACCTTCCTCGAACATCTTCTTGATGGGAGGTATGCCCACTGCAAGGGAGCCGTTGGATCGGGGACAGCAAACAACAGGCGTTCCACTTTTGGCTACCTGTTTTATGTCATCTTTTAAAGGGGAAGTTAGGTGTATTAAAAGATTGAAGCCGGCATCAATGGCTCTTTGTACTTCAGTTTTCCCTTTAGTGTTAAGTGAATCCAGCTGCACCTGTTCATATTCAGCCACATGTATGGCAGATAATTTACCAGATTCCCTGGTTTTTTGTACTATTGCAGTGGCTGTCTCATCAGTTATCTCTCCAAGACCACTGGGAGCTATTCCGTCACAACTTTCCAGTAGTTCCAGTATCCTTTTCATTAATTCACGCTGGTTAATATGGGGATCTAAAAATGATTCGTGCCTTCCTAAAACTATGTTGCGTATGGGAACTTCCTCTGATGCTTCATTTATGATGTTTATACCCTCATTACCCCCTTCACGGAAGTCGATAAAGGTGGTGGTACCGGTTTTCAGCATTTCCCACATGGAACTTTTCATAAAATTAATTAAAGTAGAATAGTGAGTTTCGGCAAGTATGCGGTGTTTAATACCTTCAGGAGGTTTGACAATTTCCTCTATGGACTTTCCATCACCCTGGTCCATAGCCACAGAATCTCCCAGGTGTACATGGGAGTTGATAAAGGCAGGGGCTATTATACATCTCCGTGCATCTATGATTTTCCCTTTACTTGCCTGGGGGGAAACTTCCACAATTTCCCCATCAGAAATAAGTATATTGGCCTTGATCTCTTTCAGATTATCTCCGTAGAGAACGGTAGCATCTCGAATGGTGATCATTTACAAAACGACCGTTTTTGGTTAAAAAATTAATTACTTAGAGATTTTATTATTCTAAATCATTATGATATTCATTTAAAGATTTAACCCCAATTTCGTCCTTTGTTATAGCTCTAACAGCATTTAAGGCTGCACGAGCCCCAGCAAGTGTGGTGACATAGGGTATTCCCAGTTCAACAGCCATTCTCCTTATGAGGTAGTTGTCGTCTGCAGACTGTTTCCCGGAAGGGGTGTTTATAATGAGTTTTATATCCCCATTTAAGATGGATTCTTTAATGTTTGGAGATTCTTGACTTACTTTATTTATAATGCTGATTTTTACTTCATCAGCAACTGCTTTAGCCGTTCCATCAGTTCCTATTAATTCGAATCCCAGTTCTTCTGCTTCTTTAACAATATCTAGTATTCTGTCCTTGTCTGCGTCACGGACACTTATGAACAGTTTGCCTTCATTAGGGAGCTTCATACCAGCGGATAGTTGGGCTTTATAGTATGATACTCCGAAACTTTCATCTATACCCATACTCTCTCCAGTGGACTTCATCTCTGGGCCTAACACAGAATCTGAACCTGGTAATTTAATAAATGGGAATATAGATTCTTTAACAGCTACATGGTCGATTTTCAATTCATCTTCAAGCCCGAAATCCGCAAGTTTATGCCCTACCATTAATTGTGCGGCTATCTTGGCCAAGGGTATTCCCGCCGCCTTACTTACAAAAGGCACTGTACGGCTGGCTCTGGGATTAGCCTCAAGTATGTACAGCTTGGAATCCTCAGTGGTGACTGCGTACTGGATGTTCATCAATCCCACCACATCCAGTTCCAGGGCCAGATTTTTGGTGTATTCCTTGATCTTTTCCAGCACATCTGAAGGCATGCTCTGTGGGGGAATTACGCAGGCAGAATCTCCAGAATGAACTCCTGCTTCCTCAATGTGCTCCATTATACCTCCGATGAACACTTCTTCTCCATCGCAGAGGGCATCTACATCAATTTCTATAGCATCTTCCAGGAATTTATCCACCAGTATGGGATGTTCTGGTGATATCCGAACAGCCTCTTTCATGTACTCCTCCAGCTCCTGATCATCATAGACTATTTCCATAGCCCTTCCACCAAGCACATAGGAAGGTCTGACCAGGACAGGGAAACCAATGCGTTCCGCTGCCTTACGGGCATCTTCAAATGAATAGACAATACCATAATCAGCCTGGGGTATTTCAAGTTTGTTTAAAACCTGGGTAAATCTTTCCCTGTCTTCCACCCTGTCAATACTTTCATGGGGTGTTCCCAGTATGGTCACTCCCTCCTTTGCCAAGGGCACGGCCAGGTTGATGGATGTTTGTCCACCGAACTGCACAATCACACCATCAGGCTTCTCCTTGTTGACTATGCCCATTACATCTTCCAGGGTTAGGGGTTCAAAGTATAGCTTGCTGGAGATATCGTAATCAGTACTAACCGTCTCAGGGTTGTTATTTATGATTATGGTTTCCACACCTTCATCCTTGAGTGCCATGGCAGCATGGACGCAACAGTAATCAAATTCTATTCCCTGTCCAATCCTTATAGGTCCTGCTCCAATTATAATTACCTTTTGTTGGTTGGAAACCGCTACTTCGTCTTCATCCTCATAAGTGCTGTAGTAGTAAGGTGTTTTTGCTTCAAATTCCGCGGCGCAGGTGTCAACCATCTTGTAAGTTGGGGTGATGTTTTTTTCAATTCTCATATTTCGAATGTTGTATTCAGAGAATCTGGTTATTTCAGATAATTTTCGATCCGAGAAGCCCATCCTTTTAGCTTTTCTTAATATATTTAGATTCAACCCATTTTCATCTGCCCCGTCCATTAGCTGGGTCTCGAATTTAATAACATTTTCAATTTTCCTTATGAATAAGGGATCTATATTGGTTAGTTCACATATTTCTTCAATATTCTTTCCTGATTTAAGAGCAGTGTAAATCTGGAATAATCTATTGTCTGTAGGGTTTATTAATTCTTCATCAGTATACTCTACGTCATCAAAACCATATCTTCCAATATCCAGGGATCTTATTGCTTTGTGTATGGATTCTTCCAGTGTTCGGCCGATTGACATAACTTCTCCCGTGGACTTCATCTGAACTCCAATTTCTTTATTTATTCCTTTGAATTTGTCGAAAGGCCATCTTGGAATTTTAGCCACCACATAATCCAGTGTTGGTTCAAATGATGCTGGTGTCTCCTTGGTGATGTCATTTTGTATCTCATCCAGGGTCAAGCCCACAGCGATCTTGGAGGATATCTTTGCAATGGGATACCCGGTTGCTTTAGAAGCCAGGGCACTGCTTCGGCTTACCCGGGGATTAACCTCAATAATTTTGTATTCACCAGTTTCAGGGTTAACTGCAAATTGTATATTACATCCACCCTGAATCTTTAGAGCTCTTATAATTTTTATTGAAGCACGCCTGAGAATTTTATTGTCTAAATCACAGAGTGTTTGGCTCGGGGCAACAACGATACTTTCCCCTGTATGAATACCCATGGGGTCGATGTTTTCCATGTTACATATTATAATACAGGTGTCCTTTTTATCCCGCATAACTTCAAATTCAAATTCTTTCCATCCCAATACAGATTCGTCAATGAGCACCTGGTTGATATAGCTCATATCGAGTCCTCTGGTAACCACTTCACGAAGTTCTTCTTCATTATGGGCTACTCCGCCCCCAGTTCCACCAAGGGTAAATGCTGGACGCACAATGCAAGGGTAACCTATTTTTTGCACTGCTTCCAGGGCTTCATCTAAAGATGTAACTGCTCTATTTTTTGGAACAGGTTCATTTAGTCCATCCATTAAACTTCCAAATAGGTCACGGTCTTCAACATTTCTAATGGTTTCCACTGATGATCCGATCACTTTAATACCTTCAAGCGCTCCCAGTTTTTCCAGTCCAGTGGCTATATTCAAACCTGTCTGACCACCCATGGTTGGTAATATGGCGTCTGGTTTTTCTTTTTCGATGATTTTAGCAACTATTTCTGGGGTTAATGGTTCGACGTAAACTCGATCAGCCATGTTTATATCGGTTTGGATGGTGGCTGGATTACTGTTAACCAGCACGGTTTCTATTCCTTCTTCTCTTAAAGATTTACATGCTTGTGAACCTGAATAGTCAAATTCGGCTGCCTGACCAATATTTATTGGTCCTGAGCCTATGATAAGAACTTTATTTATATCTGTATCACGTGGCATCTATGATCCTCTTCCATTTTTTTAATAATTCTTTAACATATCAGCAAAATAATCGAAGTAATAGTCAGTGTCATGTGGCCCTGGTCCGGCTTCAGGATGGTACTGTACACTGAATATGGGGAGTTCTTCATGTTCCAAGCTTTCAGGAGTACCATCATTTAAATTAATCTGATTCACATTAAGTGGAGTATCTTCCACGGATTTAGGATCAACAGTAAAACCATGATTTTGTGAGGTTATACTCACCTGCCCGGTTATTAAATCTTTAACAGGCTGGTTTATTCCTCTATGGCCGAATTTCATCTTATAAATTTTGGCTCCGAAGGATAAGCCAACTATCTGCTGACCTAAACATATTCCGAATATTGGCATTTTCTCTTTAAGGTCTTTAACATTCTGCACAGCTTCTTTAATCCTGGTTGGATTACCAGGACCGCTGGAAACTAGTAAAGCTTCCGGGTCATAATCAAGGATGTCCTTCACATCTGTTTTATAGGGTATAATAACCAGCCCTATCTCCCTCTCCAGCAGGGCATTAATGATGTTCTGTTTAATTCCACAATCCAGAACAACTGCTCTATGTTTAAATTCTTCTCCTAATATCTTCGGCTCATCAACACAAACCTGATCCACCAGATCTAGATCTTCAATATTTGGTTGTTTCCTGGCCATTTGTATGAGTTCCTGATCTTCAATATCTGTTGTGGCCAGGGCACCCTTCATGGTTCCATGTTCCCTTATCTTAATGGTCATGGATCTGGTGTCAATTCCACTGATACCTGGTATTTCCTGTTCCACTAGGAAATCAGGTAGATTGATTTCAGATTTAATATGGGATGGATACGGATTTTGTTCTCTCACAATAAATCCTTCAGTTTTTATACCATCTGATTGAAACCATTCGCTGCTTATTCCATAATTGCCTATTAAAGGATAAGTGGACAACAATATCTGGCCTTTATAAGAGGGGTCAGTTAAGGATTCAACGTATCCAGTCATTCCTGTAGTAAAGACCACTTCACCTGTTTTTATTGTTTCAAAACCGAATGCCTCCCCTTTGTATATTGTCCCATCTTCCAGGGCTAATTTTGCTTCTTCTGGCATTATATCACCTTATTTAAGGAAATGTTAAATTTTTTTGTGGTAAAAATTAGTGTTTCCAATTCATCTTCATATTTCTTATTTTTCATTTAAATTAATATCCATTAGTACTGCGTCTTCATAATCTTCATAATAATCCTTAAGAACTTCCTTTTCGATAAATCCATTGTTATTATAGAAATCTATCGCTTTTTTATTGCTTATTCTTACTTCTAATTTAATTTTGTCTATATTATAACGTTTGAATATTTTTAATGCAGCTTCTACCAGCTGGGTCCCAACATCTTTTCTGCGGTGTTCTTCATCCACGGCTATGGATATGATATGTCCCTCATCTTCATATCTGATCCAAAATATAATATATCCCACAATAATATTATCATGCTCAGCAACTAAAAATCCGGCTCCCAAGTTGAAAATATCTATGAGTATATCCACAGGGTAGGGATCTTTGAAGGATTCTTCTTCGATTTCAAGGACCCTGTTAATATCCTGCCGTCTGAATTCTCTTATCATCATAAATATCAAGGATGTTGATTAAATGTGGAGTAGTTTCACCCATTATATTCAAAGAAATTATGATCATGCCCATAAGATAGTGGAAGTAGGTGTGGGCACTTTTTCTGAGGTTGCTCGGGATCTGCAGAATCTTAACTTTAATATCATCATGACAGATATTATACCTTCACCTGATATCATCCAAGATAATATTTGCAACCCAGACTTAAAAATATATAAGGGTGCGGAACTTATCTATTCAATAAGACCCCCGGAAGAGCTACATCCCTGCCTGATAACGGTTGCACGTGAAGTGGAATCAGATTTAATTGTAAAATTATTATCCATTGATAGTATAAATACACGAGATTTTGAGTTAGTAAATTACAAGAAAGCAGTTTTTTTTAAACTTAAATGTAAATAATCTGTTAATTTTAGGAATGGAATAGATATTCGTAGAAGATGGAGCTCTTGCAATGGATTGGAAGAAATTAAGTATAGAAGAAACGTTAAAAAAACTTAATTCTGATATAAATGGTTTAACCAGCAGTCAAGCCCAGGAAAACCTGTCAAAGTATGGTAAAAACGAGCTGGTTGAAGAAGAGAAACCTGGACCTATAAAACTATTTTTAGGCCAGTTCATGGACATATTAATTTTAATTTTGATCATAGCCGCAGTTGCTGCCTATTTTGTGGGTGACACATTGGATGCGATCGTTATTTTGATTGTTGTGCTTATAAATGCCACAGTAGGGTTCATCCAGGAATTCCGTGCAGAGAAAGCCATGGAAAAACTAAAAGGACTGATATCTGCCGAAGCTGTGGTTATAAGGGACGGCCAGGAGCAAAAGGTAACAGCCGGTGATCTAACCCTGGGGGACATCGTAATTCTAGAGGAAGGAGATAAAGTCCCTGCTGATCTCAGAATAGTAGAAAGCTACGACTTGCTCGTTGATGAATCTGCTCTGACTGGTGAATCACTTCCTGTTGATAAAAGTACCGAAGCGATTCTTTCTGATGATCATGATGCCGATGACATGGCATTTATGGAAACAGGTGTGGCATCAGGCCGTGGAAAGGGAGTGGTGGTTGGAATTGGAATGGGCACCGAGATTGGGAAAATCGCGGAGATGATCCAGGAAGAAAGTGAATCTACGCCACTACAACAGAAGATAGCCAGTCTGGGAAAGACACTGGGATTGTTGGCCCTGGTAGTTTGTTCATTGGTATTTGTACTGGGTTACCTGCAGGGAATCCCCCTGGTGGATAATTTCATGACTGCAGTATCACTAGCAGTGGCGGCTGTACCGGAAGGTTTACCCGCTATTTTGACACTCACTTTAGCATTGGGAATGCAAAGAATGGCCAAGAGCAATGCCATAGTCCGTAAACTCCTGGCAGTTGAAACCCTTGGTTCTTGTAATGTAATCTGTACCGATAAAACAGGAACTCTAACCTTAAACCAGATGAATGTACGTGATACAAGGGTTGAGGAATCAAAGATGGTGAACACCATATCTTCCCTTTGTAACAATGCGACCTACTCCTATGAGAAAGTGCTGGGTGATCCTACCGATGCAGCACTGCTAAAATATGCTGCTGCAAATGGTTATCACCGGAAGGAACTGGAGGAAACATATCCCAGATTACTGGAGATACCACTGGACAGTACACGAAAAAGGATGACCACGGTAAATCAGTTTGAAGATGACCGTTATGTTCTGGTTAAGGGAGCGCCCGAAGTACTCTTACAGAGATGCACCCATATTGAAGGGAAAGATGCTGTCCGCGCATTAAAATCAGAAGATATCCATGATGTTATGAATAACCTGAAGGAAATGACTGAAAATGCATTAAGAGTTCTCGGATTTGCCTATCGTAAGTTAGATCCCCGGGAAGACCTGGAAAATAAAGATGCCCTGGAGAATGATCTCATATTTGCGGGTCTTGTGGGTATGATGGATCCACCACGGGATGAAGCAAGAGATGCCATTGCTGTTGCTAAAAAGGCAGGTATAAAAGTTGTTATGATTACAGGAGATCATAAAGACACTGCAGTGGCCATAGCCCGGGAATTGAAAATTGTAGATGGCGATGAAATATTAGCACTTACTGGTTCAGACCTGGACAATCTCAGTAACGATGAATTCCTGGACATGGTCAATGATATCAGTGTATACGCTAGAGTATTCCCAGAACAGAAGGTACGCATAGTTGAAGCCCTTAAACAAACAGGCAACGTAGCATCCATGACAGGAGATGGAGTTAACGATGCACCTGCGCTTAAAAAAGCTGCAATCGGTGTGGCCATGGGAAGCGGTACCGACGTTGCAAAGGAATCGGCGGATATGCTCCTACAGGATGATAATTTCGCCACCATAATCAAAGCAGTGCGTGAAGGACGAACCATATTTGACAACATACGCCGTTTCGTACGATTCCAGTTATCGACTAACATAGGTGCAATATTAACCATAACCTCTTCATCTATAATGGGGTTACCCATCCCCTTTAACCCCATACAGGTATTATGGATAAACATTATCATGGATGGACCACCTGCACAATCACTGGGAGTTGAACCACCAGAACAAAACATAATGGAACGGCCTCCCTTAAGAGAGGAGATCATACCGCGTAAGAACCTGATCAAAATCACCACCGCAGGAATTGTAATGACGGTGGGGACACTGGCACTTTATTTCTACCTCCTTACCAACGGTACAGAACTCATTAAGGCCATGACCATGGCATTCACCGTCTTCGTCATGTATCAAATATTCAACGTATTCAATTGCCGTGCTGATAAGGGATTATCCTCTAAGATCTCAAATAAATTCCTATTTGTAGCTGTGGGAGCTTCATTCCTGCTCCAATTAGCCGTGATATATTTACCATTCCTACAGGGAGTATTCAGGACCACAGCACTCGGACCGATTGATTGGGTTATTGTCCTCATAATTGCAAGCACCATCCTGGTAAGTGACTGGATAGTTGAGAAAATTGTAAAAAAATAAACTTGGTGTATTATAATGAATTTAATGGTGATGGCAGGGACCAGTGATGCACGAAAAATAATTAAGAAGCTTTCAAGTACAGGTAATTATATCTTAGCCACTGCTATCTCCATCAACGGGGGAAAACTTGCTAAAAATGCAGGGGCTGATAAAGTCCTGGTTGGACGTTTTGATTCCGTTAAATTGACCGAAGTTATAAGAAACCATGAGATAGATGTGTTAATTGATGCCACCCACCCCTTTGCATCAGATGCAACAAAAAATGCAATAAAAGCCTCTAAAACAGAAAAAATAACATACATACGTTTTGATAGGCCTACGCTCGATATTCCCGATAATGAACTGATCCATAGAGTGGATAACTTCAATGAAGTCGTTGATGAGATTGTAAAGTTAGGTGACAGCCGTATATTACATCTGGCAGGTGTTATGACACTTCATCATTTAACCGGAAAGATCTATCCCCACAGGATAGTTGCCCGTATACTCCCTACAATTTTTTCAATAGAAAAATGTCAAGAAGCGGGTATACCTCCACAAAACATCGTAGCCATGCAGGGTACTTATTCAAAGGAATTTAACCAGGCATTAATGAAAGAATATGATATTACAGTGGTGGTAACCAAGGAAAGTGGCAAGTCGGGCGGGACCCACTCGAAATTAGAAGCTGCACTGGAACTGGGCATTCACATAGTGATGGTTATGCGGCCAGAATTAAGTGAATTAAAGGGTAAAACAATCTTCAACAGTGTAGATGATGTGGTAGATGAAATAAATAAATTAGAATAAGCCTCAGCTCGCCCATCATTCATCACAGTTCAGAGCTCATAGGGTTCATCATTGGCTTGATATTATATTCATACAATGAAATACTTCTTAGACAGGATCTAAATACTCCTTAGATTGGTATTCTTAATTTTCCTTAATTTTAATGGAATTTAAAACCACATCCAGGGCTGGTTCAATTTGGGAATAGAAGGTGTGTTCCGTTGTTTCGCTGGTACTAATTGTAATGCTCTGGTTAGTTGTCTCAAATATCACCACTGCGAAGTAGTGATCAGGGCCGATAAAGAGGATATCATCATGGGCAGTGCTTATATATACCAGTTTCTCTCCTTTACCACCGTTAACATCCACAGTTTCGCGGGTAACAACCTCAAATCTGGGTTCTTCTATTGGATACATCTTGATGATATGGTCGATGTAATCTGAGGGTGTTTCCATATTTCTGTCATAGCCTGTAACAATGATGTATGGATAACGGGCATTTAACGGCCTTAAAATGGCGAGATTATATTCACTGTCATTTTCTTCGTCTACTGACCAGTTAGCAGGTACCTTGAGACTTAAATGTTCATTTTCATAATCCCTTTCAGGTGCATTATCAAGTAGAGTCAAACAGGAGACTACTACTATTGATAGAATAACAACTAGTATTAATATTAGTTTCCGTGTTGAACTGGTCATCATTACACTATTATGGTATTGAATGTTTATACTATTTATTTTGTCATACATTACAATAATTAATGCATTAATTTTTCTGTATATAATACAAATTGATTATTAACAATGTAATTTGTTTAATAGGGAATGAGTTATATGGAAGGAATTTACTGCCCCCACTGTGGACTTCGAACACCTCGTTTCAATTTTTGTGCCAACTGTGGAAAACCACTACATCAATGTAATGAGTCTGCCGATAATTCTTTCGATTCTCCAGAATTTGTAATCGCTGCAATCAAGACATCAGATTCATCAATGAAGAAGGATGGTGAACCTAAAAACGTCCTTTTCACCACTAACTACTTGATAGAGATTGAAGGATCAAAAGATGAATTTGTTCATAATATAATGAACATGTCATCTGGAGGGCAAATAATTGAAGACATAAATAAAAAAATAGATTTGAGCACTGATCTTAAGGCATTGCCTAATCCAAGGGTTATTGCCTACTATGAGATTGAAAAAGCTGAACTTTATAGTAATTTTTTGATTACATATCTGGAAATAACTTCAACTTCATTTACACCAAGATACAATCTTGGAGCTAAAAAATACAGAAAACAGTTCGAAGATAAATTACGAAATCTTCTAGAACCAAAAATTGGGTACAAATTCATTATGAAATAGTATGATAATTTTTTTAAAAAAATAAAAAAAAAATGTTAACCAGTTAAATAAACGCTCAATATTGCATCGTCTAATTCGCCACCACCACTAACCGAGGAATTTGCAGAGTTTATTGTTTCATCTCCTCTCATCAACTGTATGGATAGTGTCTCATTGGAGTCTTTATCCTTCTTTTCAACATCAACTTTCAAACTACCAACATACATGCCTAGATCAATTGTTTGTTCACCGGTGCCTTCTATTGTTCGTGTTTCATCTTCTGTGGTTATGGTACCATTCCAGCTACCAGGATAATTTACCACTACTTTAATGGGTGATGTTACACATCCTGATACAGCAACTACCACTAAAAATATGGCAATTATTAACAAACCAGCTTCTATTTTTTTTGCCATTTACCTACCTCCCTGTTTAAAATCTGCTAACATTTTAAAAAAATTAATTCAGGGGGTTTTAGAATGCTCCTCCGCCCCCTCCGCCGGATCCTCCACCGACTCCTCCGACTCCGCCGGATCCTCCGAAACCATCATTACCTTCACCCTCGGTAGCAGTGCTCATACCTGTATTTAGGCTGGATAATAGGATGGCGCTGCCTCCATAGTAGTGGAAGTTGTACAGGTTATTCTGGTCAAGATCTTCCTTTGGTAGTGACATCTTCATTGATTTTTCAACTTTATCTGCCACACCAAGAGCTGTTGCGTAAACTAAAAACTGGTTCCAGACAATAACTGATTCTGGAGGATATTCTTTGATTAAAGAGAAGTCCTGAATATATTTTTTAAATGCCTGCCATTTAGCATCGTAATCTACACCTTCCTGTGTCCAGCGACCACCAACCTTCTGGGGTAATATAATTGAAATTATTCCTGCAATCCCCATGATTATGGAAGCTATAAAGGCATAGGTAGCTGCGGGTAAAGGATCTAATATTGTGAAGTAACCCACTACCCCAGCGACTATAATGGCCAATATTCCATAGTATTTAATATATGTAGCTCCGGTTTTAATGAATAATTGGTCGGTTTTTTCTTCTAAGTAATCTATTTCCAAATCAGATGCCCATGAATCATAAGAACTCTTAAATGACTTTGCTGTACTTTTATTTTTCAGTCTTTTTTGCATCTTTTTTAAATTTACCACATCATTAGATGACATTCTTCTAAAAAAGTATATGATGTGTTTTTCGAATTGATCAAGATCTTCTAAATCTCCTGTTTTTAGTTCCAGGTTTATGGATTTTTTCTTTCCTTCCCCTTCAGTGGAAACACCAAGATATCCCCGGTTGATGAGGTCCATGATTGTGGCCTGGAATCCTTCCATGGTTGGTGTTCCAACTTGCTTGCCCTTTCCTTTCCCAGAAATGGCGTTGACCACCGCAGGTGGATCATTGGTGGGTAGTTCACGTTCGTAAGTTCCATGGTAGGTGCTTTCAGGTTCCCTTCCATATTTTAGATATGAAAAGATGGGTATACCTACGCTTAACACCATTAAAACTGCCAGTAAAGAGTATAATATGGTGTAGAAGTTCAACTGGTTTTGATAGTCCTGTTGAATTTTTTCCATTATGGGTAATCCATCGTTGTTAATTATTTGAGCATAGGGAGTGTTTGTAGCGAACTGATCCTTTGGAATGGCCAGTCGTACTTCGAAGAAGTTTCCAGGAGAAATGGAATTGGTATTGATGTTTAAAACAGAACCATCCCATGTATCACTAGAAACATAGTAGGGTGGATTCAACCAGTACTTAACTCCTTCCTGGGACTTCAGGTGCACGTTGGTGGTTATTCCTCCCACATCCACATCCCAATATTCACCCCAGACCTTGAATTGTAGACCGGCAACATCGTTGTAGATCTTTACCACGTTAATGAAATTATATTCAATAGTTACCACTACATCTTTATTGGATATGGGGAAAGTTTTAGCAGAATCAGAGTAAAGATATATCTTTAACGATGTCATGTCACTATTATTAGTGACTACATATGTTGAGTAAGCCCCCTCGGTTGATACGTTTATATTCTCTATCCTTTCTCCAGTTTGTATCGGTATATCTCTGTAAACACCGTTGAAAGTTCCATCAAAAGAGTAGTGCAGAGTTTCTTTAACCCTTAAATTTCCATCTTCCTGGACATAGAGATCGAATGTTGCATGGGGAATAGTGTAACTCCCCTCGGCAGCAGCAATTAAACCCATAACTGGGAGTAAGGATAATGCAAGGATTAAAATAAGAAAAATGGAGGAAATTTTAATTCTATTCATTTTTATCCCTCTAAAATTTTTATTTATTTTTAATATATTTTTTCAAACCTAAAATTCTACTTCTGGCACTGTCCTGGTTGCTTCTTCAGTTTCAAAGAACTCAGCTATCTCAAAGTTAAATGTGTTGGCTATGATATTGCTGGGAAACATCTGGCATTTGTTGTTGAACATGAGAACTGTGTCGTTGTAGAACTGGCGTGAATAGGCGATTTTATCTTCAGTTTCTGAAAGCTGTCTTTGCAGGTCCAGGAAATTCTGGTTGGCTTTAAGATCAGGATAATTTTCAGCAACAGCGAAAAGGGATTTTAATGCACCAGTTAGCATGTCATTTGCTTCCTGACTTTGTTTAACAGTATCGGCAGTCATAATTGCTGATCTTGCTTCGGTGACTCTTTCAAATACGCCTTTCTCGTGTTTTGCATAGCCTTTGACTGTTTCCACCAAGTTGGGAATTAGATCGGCCCTTCTTTTAAGCTGAACATCAATTTGGGACCATGCATTTTGCACCTTATTCCTGGCACCTATTAAGCCATTGTAAAGTGCGACTATGATTCCTACAATTAGCAGTACTATTATTCCAATTATGATATATATCCACATTATATTCATCTCCTATTAGCTAGTTGATATGGGCTATGTATATAGATTCCCATTTTAAAAAAGAAAAAAAAGTCCAAATTTTATAAAAAAAATTTTATAAAAATTAAATTTATTGAACCAATTTAATGAATGAATTAATTAAAAAAAATAAGAAATAAGTTCCATAATTGGAACTTAACCGTACATTACCCCTGCTTCCTTCCTCATCTCTTCTTCTCTTTCCATTCCGATTATTTTATCTACAGCATCCATGAAATCGTTCATGGTTACTACAGTTCGCTCTTCTCGAATGGCAAACATTCCTGCTTCGGTACAGATTGCTTTCAGGTCTGCTCCGGAAGCTCCTTCTGTGAGATTTGCGATGGTTTGGAGGTCAACTTCCTCTAGGGACATGTTTGTGGAGTGGATTTTGAGTATTTCCATACGGCCAACTTCGTTGGGTATGGGTACTTCGATGAATCGGTCGAATCTACCTGGACGTAAGAGTGCTGGATCCAGGATATCTGGTCTGTTGGTGGCTGCGACGATTCCCACATCACCTCGCCCCTCGAATCCGTCCATCTCCGCGAGAAGCTGCATTAATGTACGTTGTACTTCGCGGTCTCCGCTGGTTGAGCTTTTAAGTCTTTTGGCGGCTATGGCATCGATTTCGTCTATGAAGATTATGCTGGGTGCTTTTTCCTTGGCGAGTTCAAACACGCCACGCACCAATCGTGCTCCTTCCCCTATGTATTTTTTAACGAATTCTGAGGCAACTATTTTGATGAAAGTGGCATGGGTTTCCTCGGCCACTGCCTTGGCCAGAAGGGTTTTACCAGTACCTGGAGGACCGTATAATAGAACTCCTTTTGGTGGTTCTATTCCTATTTTAGTGAATAGTTCAGGCTTCTTAAGTGGTAGTTCTACAGTTTCTTTAATTTCAACTACCTGTTCTTCTAATCCACCTATCTGTTCATAATTTACACCTGGTTTATCTTCAACTTCCATACCTGTAACAAGGGGGTCTTTTTCAGAAGGAAGTACGTTGACTATGCTGAAGGTCTGCTGGTTTAAGGCCACTCTAGCTCCGGGCTCTAAAGATTTTTCATCTAAGAAACGTGAATATCCAATAACAAAGTGCGGTCCGGTACTGCTTTTAACAACTACTTTACCATCGTCCAGTAATTCGGTTACGGTTGCTATTACCAGTGGTGGAGATCTGAATCTTTCTATTTCTCCTCTGAGAGATTTTACCTCTCTTTCAATCCGCATTTTTTCATTTTCAAGTAATACTTTATCCTTTTCGAGCTTCCTTACCTTCCACATTAAATTACGTTTGGTTTTTGTATTTTCCTCCTTAAGGATTTTAATCTCTTTTTTTAAGTCTTCGATTTTTTTTAAAACGCTGGGAGACATGTTTTCCATGATCCTGGTTCACTCCTAATCTTTTTTCATTATTAAAAAAATTAATTATTTTAATGTGTTATATAGTCAACTATTATCCCTAATAATATTTAAATATTGAGGTGTAAAATTATACATATACAATTTAAAGGGATGCCCATGAGATGCGAGATTTGTGGAAAAAAGTTACCTGGTAGGCCAGTTCGTGTTAAAATCGATGGTTCAATAATGCAAACATGTAATGAGTGTTCAAAATTTGGTAAAGTACAAAAGGAACCACCAAGGCCAGTAAAACCAAGAACACCCCCTAGCCGTCTTAGATCAAGAGAACCATCATATGAAGTCTCTGAAGACTATAATACACTGATTAGAACAGCAAGGGAAAGAAATAATTGGTCAAGAGAGGAATTAGCGCAAAAACTCAATGAAAAAACATCAGTAATTAATAGGATAGAATCTTCAAAGATGATTCCAGATATTAAGCTCGCTAGGAAGATAGAAAGACTTCTTAAAATTCAAATATTGGAAAAAATAGATGATGAACATCAAGAAGATAGCGTTTCATCAACCAAGGGCGGTACTACCATTGGTGATATAGCCATGATAAAAAAGAGGTAAAAAGTTTTATTTATTTTTTCAGGGAATAATAACCTTTAAGGGGGGTGAGTTTTCCATAAATATCCTTTAAATTAGAGTAATCTTTGTATTCGTCACTTATAACAACCAGATGTGCTGGAGGATGTATTTTCCTCACCTGTATTATACTTTTGGTGGTATCCTCCTCCACTAGCACCATCACTGCCTGTTTAGATTTCCTTTTAATTTTTTGTTTCAAAATACGGCCAATAACTTCATCTGCTAGTTCTGGAGGTACTATTTTAGGTTTGCCATTGATTTTAAGCTGGGCATGCCTTTCTATATCTGCCAGGGCATTCAGAATCTTTTTTTTATCATCTGCCCTGATTAAAATAATTGCCATGGTCTATAAATCACCGTTTTTTCATAAATGAAGTGATCAATGTGCTTCTAAATAGTACTAAAACTACTAAAATTAACCCTATTGCAGTCTGTAGATTTCCCACAATATCCAGCAATGTGGAGCTGATGGGCAGATTCCATGGTGGTGATGTTCTACCGCCGCCTAGTGGTGTGAAATAAACTCCTACCTGTTTGGAATTTTCCCTGATATTGATATCCTTGGGTTCCACATGGTTTACACCAATTAAAAGTCCACGGTCAATGGCAGAGTTAATTGATTGTGCAATTGCGTTAGCGTTGAATCCATTTTTGTTAACCGAATATTTAACAACTTCTGATGTGGTGGTAGCGATACCGGGCTGGTCTGTTCCATAGGTATTAACCGTTGCATTAGTCGGCGAAATAGTAATTGCGGTTTTAAGAACATCATAGGCATGAGCTGTCTTCAATGGATTACCATCCAGTGGACATGAGCTGTAACTTTCAGCTGCTGGATATGCCACACCCCATCCACATTCAGGGTCGTATTTACTATATGGCTCATTCATGGGGAAACCAGGCTGGTTTACTTCAGTTGGTGTGAATGTATCTCCAGTGGTAATGGAAGATACCAGGTTAATTGCTCCTCCACCGTGGTTTTCATTGGCCTCCACCGATACCTTTTTAAAGACATCTCCCATTATTTCTGTGGCGGAGTAACCATCCCTAATCTTTTCACCGATCATCACTGCCGTTTCTCTTCTTATTACTTCGGCGTCTCCACCACTAGGATTGCTTGACGTGTGTCTTAAGTGGATTATCGCGCCTTTGGTACCTGCTGGCAGGACAGCAAGCCCGTTTCTGTGAGGAGATACCATGATGGTTCCATCATCAGCTACAGTTACCACGTATACAGAGAAATCCCCGCCTACAGCAGCCCCTATGGTTGGACCACCAGCCATAATTCTTATTCCTTTATAATTTGAAGCTGCAGTTACAGCACTCGATGGTGTTTCATTATTTTTAAACCTTTTGATAGTATCCACAATAGCCCCTAACCTATTGGTTTCGTTCATTTCTGCACCACCAGATAGAACTGCAAATTTATCTTCCGGAGAGAATATGAAGGTGGATTGAAACATATTGTTGGCGTAGGACATACTACCTGCAGCTGCACCGTTAGGATCCTGACCTGTGGGGTCAGATATGATGATAACGTTTAAAGTGGCAGCTGCGGTGTTCATGGCCAGTGAGACTGTCACCAGTAAGACCATGATTTTTAAGATTTTTATCCGGTTGATGTTCACTTCACCACCACTGTTGAGAAATCTTCGATAACATTGATGGTTACTATGCCTGTTACTTTATCCACCTTAACATCCACGGCTGTTATAGGATATATTTGGGTACCTGGAATTGAAGAGTAGGATACCGCGGTTTCCGCATTTTTTATTGCACCCTCAAGGGGTACCTTTCGCTTGGTGGTAACCAGTGTATCTCCCTGAATATAACTTCCAGATCTGAATCCTACATCTGCTGCCATAGTTTTAATTGTAGTTGTAGGTACGATGTCATTTCCTTTAACAATCACTCCTGCAATGGGAACACCTTGTGTTGTGTCATCAGAGGAGGCGTAAGACACATAGATCATAAGCCGGCCTGAAACAATCAACATGAAGGCCAACATTAGGATGATTAATGTATCTCTTCTTATTTTTATAAACATCCTGTTTTCACCATTAATACTCTAATATGTGTTAATATTAAATTGTATTTGATATTTAAGTTTAAAAAAATTTTTGTAGTTTTTAACTACGAATAATATGGATATATCCTTTTTTTGAGGATTTATTGTATCTTCACTATTAATGTTTTTTCTTATAAATAAATTTTCTATACAATATGGAATGGTATCTTTATATATTAACTTTGACCTTGCTTAAATAAGTTAATTTTTTACAGGCTTTGTTTAGAATTAATTGATCCTATGGTGATGCTACAATTTTCCGGATTTCTTCCCGGAATTTTAATGCCGCTTCTCCAATACAAACCACAGCCTGAACATCATATTTCAAGGCTGTTTCAAGCCCCTGGTTGATCTGTTCTAAATTAGCTCCTAGGGTTCCCTTTTTAAATTTCTTAGGATAGGTGGTTGTTAAAATTATTTTATCAGATACTGATTTTCCTTTCTTTATCAAGTTGTCTGCTACTTTCCTTGAATAGTATGAGGCTGGGATCACATAGTCAGCATTATCAAGGCTTTTGTTTAAAATGGCAATGTTTCCTCTTTCTCCTGACTCTGAAGATACAGTGATGACCACGGCTATGGTGTTATAGATTTTCTTTAATTCCTGGAGCACGGTTCCCACACCATCGGGGTTATGGGCATAATCAACTATGATAGTTTTACCCTGATATTCTCCTATGTAGTCCAATCTACCTGGAACTCCATTAAAAGATTCAATATTACTGATAATTTTTTCAAGGGGTATTTTGAAGAATTCAAATGCCGCAGCTATTGCCCCTAATATGTTGTAGATGTTATGGAGACCGATAAGGGGATTTATCACCTCCACTACCTTTTTTTTAGCATGTAAGGTGAAACTGTTTTCCTTTATATCAGTGGCCAGATAATGAATTGCCGGTTTTTCAAGACCACATATGCATTTGTAATCTCCCATTCCGGAAATAGATTCCATTACTGGTATTTCTCTACCGCACCAGCATAGTTTATTATTAACAACACCTTTTTTAAGACTTAATTCTTCACTTGATTTCACTCCAAAGGTGATAATATCTTTATCCTTATAATCTGGAATCTTTGATTCAATTAACCCCCACAGTGTTGGATCGTCACCATTAACTATTAATTTTTTATCCTTAAGATAGTCTACAAATTCTCCTTTTATTCTGGCATATTTCAGGAAATCATGATCATCATGCATGTGGTCTGGGGTGATGTTGGTGATTATTCCACAGTCTGGTTGGGAGCGTTCAATTACAAAACCCAAATCCCCTGGATTTCCAAATGTCCCTGTTTCCAGAACAGCCACATCTCCATTTAAACGGCACTGAAGTGGTGGAATGTATTCAATATTTCCCTGCAGATCTTTAAATCCGTGCTCTGCTGGTTTTAAACCGGAATATCTACAGATATGCTTTAAGATAGATACTGTGGTGGTTTTACCATTTGTCCCGGTGACACAGAGCACTGGCTTTCCAGGTTTGATGAATCTAAGAATATCTTCCACTTCAATAAGTTGAAATTCGTCTTTAAATGTTCGATCCTTTAATTCTTTATGGAGAATAGATTCCACAGGTAAACTGGGAGGGGTTATGATGTAATCTGAAGTGTTATAAAATGTTTCTGGATGGCCGCCAAGATAGAGTGGAATACTGTAATCATCTAAGGTATATTTAAAATTACATTCTCTTTCTGCCTTTGAATCAGTACCTGCAACTTTAAACCCATTATCGGAGAGTACCCGGATTACCAAATTGCCCACCACTCCGCAAACACCGATGACTCCAAATACGTCGCTACTTGAGTAGTTTCTGTTGTTTGATTCTTTATCCATTGGATTTCCTCAGTTCTAAGTATGTTGATTAATTTATAATGAGTGTTTTTTAAATATTTTATCTCTTTAGATTTTTTGAATTGATTTTTTGTTTTATAGGAATAATGTAATTTTGTTATTAAAATACATAATGATTTTCGTTTTATAATAGTCTGTTGTGGTTTTGAACTGTTAAATTAAGTATAAAGGTTTAAATATGCTATTTTAATGATATAAATGGAGTAACATTTAAATTGCAGTAAAGGGACTCAAATAATATCTTGCTGGAGAAAATATTTATAACGATCGGTTCTAGAAAATAGGGAACATTACTAAGATACAATGTATAAAAAAATAAACTGGATGAATATGCAATTATAAATACATGGATTCAGATAGATTTGGAAAAGCTTCGTTTTAATCTATAATATACCTATTCTATAACTTCCAAAGTATCAGTTTTTATTTTAAGGTCCTCTAACTGATTTTCAGCAGATGATTCAGTGGAATATGGTAATATTTGCCCTTTTATAAATGGTTTTAAACTGTTTAATGATTTTATATTTTCCAGTGCTGTTTTCTGCCATATTTCAAGCCAACCATGGGATGGTTTTTGGATCTGGGATATATTGCTGCCAAGATGTTCCTGCCACAAGGAATTTCGAATTTTTTCTACTTCTGAATTTGGATACTTACCCAGTTCTGGTAGAAGAATGTTGAACTCCATATTTCTATGGAATTTTCTATTGAAAAAGCCGGGAAGTTCGTTCACATGGGTGAGTGATGAACCATCAAGATTAGCAGTCCCCACAGTAGCCCATAGATCGTCGACAACAGCGAGCTTGGTGTGCACATATATTCTCTGTATTTTAAACTGTTTATTTTCCCAGCCTGTAGACCATAAAGTGAAAAATCCAATTTGGGGATGGTTTAAATTATCTTCATATGATCGAATCCCTAATTTTTTCATGCACTCCTCCTGGCGATTTTTATAGATGGGAATATCTGGATTCTGATTCAATACCACTATTATCTGCAGTTCATTATTTTCTTTCAAGGCGTTTTTCAGTGCCATTATTATGTTGCTGTTGGTGAAGAACTGGTTTTCAATATATATGAATTCCTCTGCTTTGGCAATGGCTTTTCTGTAGGCCTCAAATATGCCCAGTTCCCCTTTTTTATTAAATGTGCCTGGTGTAATTGATCTGGCAATCTGAACAGGATAGTTCCCGTTAACTGTTGATGATGGCCGAAGTTTTAGCATGCTTTTTCCCTGATACCCTTCTTTTGCAATGTAATTCCACATTTGGATAAAGAATTCTTCAGTGTATTCAACTGATCTTCCTTTTATTTTAATGGATACATCATGTGCTGGCCTGCCTTCACGCCGGGAGTCGTTAATTAAATGTTTAGATGTGTCCCAGTACTCCTGTTTAAAGGGAGATCCAATTACATATGCTTCTTCACCGTCCCGAATCATTACCTTGGAATGCATCACGAATATTTTATGGGCCTTGAATTCACGTACTTCCACTCCACTTCCTTGGAAAAATTCAAGGATTTCCTGGTAGCTGTCCGGGATGATCAGGTTTTCGTTAAGAATTATCTTTACATCCACACCCCTATTACCCGCATTTTTAAGGGCATCGGCCATGTACTCCTTGGGTTCACTGTTTGAGTTAAATGTTGCCAAGAAGTCTTTATTGAATTCAAATTGAGTGAGGTACAAGTAGGATTCTGCTTTATTAATTGATTGCACTAAACTTTCCAGTTCTACCTGGTTATCAATCAATACCTCCAACTGATTGTCTAATGTGAATCTACTTTTATCCGAGCCCCCTAATGTAACATACCATCCTTCTGCCCAGTTTCGTGGGATGATGATGTCTCCAACCTTTTTTACAACTTCATCCACAGCTTTTATGGTATCTGTCTTGTAAAGTTCTGATGAATTCAGGGTATCCTTAACAACCACCCAGATATCTGGTTTATCGTCGAAAATATTTTTATATTTACTGGGGGAATATTTTATATTGTAGTATCCTTTTTTATCTGTTTTTGATTTACCTAGCTCATAGTCCTTTTTTATAGGGATAGGTGAATATTTTTCAGTAAATTTAACTATGGGGTTTTCCTGTATTTCTCTTTCTACACTTCCAGCGCCTTCTGCTATTACAATCAACCCTCCGAGGGGATTTCCTTCTTCATCCAGTATTCTACCCTTAATCCCCCTGTTTAAAGAATTTTTCATTTTTTTCACCTTTTAGTCCATGGGCATTAAAAAAAAGAACTTACATATTATTGAGCAATTAATTAGATTATGGTTGGGAAGTATGAGAAGATTATTGATTGTTCCTAATTAAAATCCTTTTAAGTGGCTTTTTCTATCTCTTCTAGATAAATAGTTTCTATTAACTCTGCTCCTCCATTTTTAAGAACTTTTTTAAGTGATTCAGAAGTAAAAAATTCTTTTGCTTTCTGCATATTTTCCCAATCGAAAATGAGCACAAATTCATTGGCATTTTCTGAGTTACGATAGAGGATTATTGGTATGTTTTTTTAAATATTTACAATTTTCCAATGTTAAAAATTATTAATAGATTATTCAAAAGTGGACAAATAAGATATATTTATGAAAATATGCGCAAAAAATGTTATAAAAACGGTTCCTTGTAATCTCTCTACATAAATAACTGGTTCCAATCCATAGAATGTACAAGATTAAAAATTAAAAATAAAGAATTTTAAGCACTATTATATTACTTTAATGATTCAAAGCCAAAAAAACGCTGAGATGTATTCCGATCATCAATAAAAATAATATTATATAGTCTATTTTAATTAACTTTTTTTTTACAGCCTTCTTCCAGTCCCTGTATCATCTTAGCTTTAAGATCATCATAATTGGTTATGGCCCCTGGCCCTACGTGTATAATGGTGTCTCCTGGGTTTGAAACTTTTATGGCCATTTCTCCGGCAATTACCATGTTTTGGACTGCTATCTTTTGACATTCTTGATTTTTAACACCATCCAACACTTCCTGGGCAGCATCCATATTCACTCCTCCCAGTGTTTCGTTAAAGCCACTGGAGATTATTGTATCAGCATATTGGCCTATTACTTCTCCCACTTTAAATTTATCACGTAAAGTGGTGGTGTCCGGATTATCCACCAGAACAATTAATTTTTCATCTTTAAATTGTTCCAATGTTGAAATCAAGCCTTCGGGTACGAAAGCTGCATCAAAATGAACTTCTCTACTGCAGTATTTTCCCAGATATTCCAGATGTCCGGAGATACCCGGAAATTTACTTAAACCGTCCATTATATCTTTTTCATCAAGGCCATAGGATAGGGCAGCAGCAGCTCCAGCCAGGCTGTTTTCAAAGTAGTATCCATTCAATTTAAACCTGGTTTTAAATTGGCCAGTGTAGGTATTCAGGTTTAAAATGTTCTTATATTGGTTTAAATCATAAGTTACAGTTATATGACTGTTATCCAGCTTGCCTGCGATTTTACACTCTTTTTGGGGGCAGTAGTAGATCACATCATCTCGCAATGGTTCCAGATATTCATGGCAGCTGGGAGTGGAAATTAATATTTCACTGGATTTTGCAATGAAAAGCTTTCTCTGGGCATATTTTTCCAGTGAGTCCTCAAATTCATCAAGGTGTTCAGGAAAGATATTGGTGAGCACACCTATCTTCAGTTTAACATGGGACATTAGCCGGGATGTTCCATGGGGTAGTTCAAAAACAGCTACATCATTTTCATGGTGGTAATTCTGGATTATTCCGTCAATAATTACTTCGCTCAGTAGATTTCCATGGCGGGATGAACATTTCCATACCTTGTATCCGGCTGTGTCCAATATACTGGCTATAATATGGGTGGTGCTGGTTTTGCCCAGTGTTCCAGTGACGCCGATTATGTCAATATCTATTAAATCATCAATTATATGGGATATTTCTTGGTGTTCAATTACTTTTATATCGCTCTGGGTGATTAAATCCCTTACTAGGGAATTCTGGGGGATGTTAGGTGATAGATATACTGAATCTAAAGTTTCCACATCATCGGGAGAATCTCGACCCAGACTCAAAGATACGCCTTCTTTTTCCATTTGAAGGAGAATCTTCTGGTATTTCGGTGCAAATTCGTTTAATGTCTTTTGATCGGTAATTTGCACTTGATGCCCTATGTAATTTAAAATCCTGGCCACAGGACGGCCTGCATTTCCTGCTCCAATTACTGTCAATTTCAATTAGATTTCACCTATTATTAATAATCATTTCTTAAAGAATCCTATTAAAAAGCCTATATTTTATTAATTCTTAATTATTAAGGATTTTTTATAGTATAAATAGATTGATAACATTTATTCATATTATTAAAAAAAACATTAATTTTCAATCCATTTCCTTTAAGATTCTGCTGGCAGGGTCCATTCCCTGAGCTCCAATTAATAAAATAGTATCTGATTTCTGGGATGATTTTAATGCATAATTAAGGGCATCTACCAGTTTATCAAAGAACTTATAATTCATATGATGGTCATTCATTATACTGGTGAAGACCTGTTTTTCAGAGGTTTTAACCTGATTTGCAGCGTTAACCACTTCCGAACTGCTGGTGATGATCAACTGGTGATGAACATCCTTGAGGCCCTCGGCAATTGCTTCTGCATTCACCCTGTTAATTACTTCCCCTCGTGAACCACGGATGGCAACGACTAAATGAATTTTACCTAGGGAAAGCTGAGCACAACTTTTAATGGTGGCTTTTATACTATCTGGGTTGTGGGCAAAGTCATCTATTATTATGGGACTTTCTGAGAGCACGGTAAACCTCCTGTCCAGAGGTTTATAGGATGAAATCCCGGTGACAATAATTTCAATGGGGATATTTAGTTTTAAAGCTGCTTGAACTGCTGCCAGAGTGTTCTGGATGAAATGGGGGCTTTTAAACGGTAGTTTATCTTCCCTGATGATTAAATGGCCAAAATTAAATATCCCACTTTGGGGTTCTATTGCCTCGTCTGTACGGTATTCCAGAGAGGAACCATCCCCATAATGGGAAATATCAATAGATGAGGGTAATGATTCTCCCATCTTTTTAATCAGGGGGTCTTCATTATTTAAGATAACATATTTTCCCTGAAAATTCCTGATAGATCCTGAAACTTCCTGGTAAACATCTTCAATGGAGTTCACCAGGCCAATGTGATCCAATGATACGTTGGTCAGTACCACCATCTCCGGGTTTATGGTGGAGGTCATTAGATGTGCATGATCTTTCATAATACGATCCATCCATCCCTGGACCTCAGAAACCTCAATTACCATGGCATCCATCTTATCTGGGAATTCTGCTATCTGCTTAGCAACCATGGGATCGATGAGAGTGTTGAATTCTGATAATGAGTCGGTGTTGGTGTAGGTAGTATAGCCAGCTTCTTGGAGTATGGTGTATATCATATGGGTTGTGGTGGATTTTCCATTGGTACCAGTGACCACTATGCGCAGGGTGTCCCTGGCATATTTATCTATAGCCCATTTGAGGGCAAAAGCGTTGGCTTTTTCAATTTTATCAGTGATAATTAGGGGTAATTTTAATTTTTTAGCTTGTTTAATTGCTTCTTTGGATATGTCCTGGGTGATGATGCAGGATACGCCCTTTTGATGTGCGATCTCAACACCTTTTTCATCTATTCGATGCCTTATTACTGCATCACCTTTATTTGAATCCTTTAAAATATTGAATATGCCCTTGATGGGGACATCTTCACCAATAAACTCACCGTCAATTGCATCGGTTATATTGGATGTTATTAAGTCATTCATTTTTTAAGAATCCTACATTTTATTGTGACTTTGTTAATTTATTTGATATTAAAAGAGTTTATAAAAATATAAAGCGATTATACAAATTACTAAGGTTGTAACCCAGTATAGGGCTACAATTTTGCCTTCAGAAAGTCCTTTATAGTTTAATGTATGGTGCAAAGGTTCAACCGGTAATTTAATTACATGTGAACGGTGCAGGAGACTGATTACAACTGAAATTATGGGCACGGCTATGACTATCACTGCAAAGACTATCAAATCACCCAATATCGATGCGGATGCATAGAACCCTCCCAGTGCAAATGCGCCAGTATCTCCCATGAATATGGATGCGGGCATTCTATTATAAACTAAAAATCCAAAACAAACACCAGCAAGAGCCATGAAAGCGATTGCTATATCAAATCGGCTGGTTAATAAGGAGAATATGGCACAAAACAATGAAGCGATTCCCATCACACCGGAGGCTAATCCATCCATCCCATCGATTAAGTTAACTGCGTTAATTGCACCTACAACACCGATGATGGCTATGGGAATAGATAGTAAGCCCATGTTGAAGTCGCTCAATACGAAAGGCACAGCGCCTGATACAACCAGGAATAGGGATACAAATATTTGAGAGAGAATCTTTTCCCTTTCACTTATCTCACTTTTAATGGGAAGTTCCCGGATAATTTCTATCTTTTCCTGTTTTATCAGTTTATCAACATCTTCTTTTGCTTTAGGAGTGGCAACTCTTGCTTCTTCACCAGGTTGAAGCTTCAATCGCCCTAATTCCACGACCTGTGATGTTACGTTTTTGGCCACCTTTTGAATTTCCTTGGTCTTGAGTCCAAGGAGGTCATCGAAGAGGCCTATGATGGCAGCAGCTATCATAACCCCTGTGGTTATTAATAAAATTTGATTCTGAGAATAGATACATGCTATTAAGACAAGCCCCAGTATGATAGCCAATCCACCCATTGTGGGTGTGCCCTGTTTGTGGCTGTGCTCTGATACTATGGGATTATCTGTGATGTTTGCACTTATGAGTGTTTTCCGGACAAATGGCGTGAAAAAAACCACGGCTACGAATGCTATTATTAAAGGAATGAATATATAAGGATTTAAAAAATTCAAGTAATCACTACTCCGTTTCCAAGATCACTTATCAATTACTTTAAGATTTTTAATGATTTTCAGGGATTCGTTCATATCCTGGGATCTTATGGTTATTCTACTGGCTTTTTCTGGGCCGTGTATGATATATGGTTTTTCTAGTGTTAAAATTTGTTTCTTCTGATTTTCATCATTTCTAAATTGTGGGTTCCTACTGAGACTTTCTGGTGGTAAGGGCATCTCCAACGCACAGTAATCCCTAATTTCCCTTTCAATTTTTTGGGGATTCCATTCTCCAGTGGCCATATTTACCAGCTGATGCAGGGGGTTGATATTTGAAGCGCAGAAGGTTAAAAATCTAGTTCCACTAGGCCGTGTGTTTATCTCCAAGGTGTTTAATTCTCTTTTTTCAGGGTCATATATGAACTCCACTTCTGCTGTACCATTGGTGTCGAGTCTGTCTATTATCTTCTTAGCATACATCCTGAGATCCTGGTTGTCCAGATATTCTATGTTCACAGGTGCACACCTGGTTTTTTCCAAGGGATGAGTCCCGATAAGAGTGGTTTCTCCTTTATACACACTCACTAAAGGTACCGATTTGTTATTCCATCTTAAAACTTCAACTGATATCTCCGCACCATTTACATATTCTTCCATCATGGCTTGGGGGTACAGTTCCAAGTATTCTGTTAAATCATCTGGTGAAAGTGCAATTTTTACTCCAACTCCGCCCTGGCCTTCTTGTTGTTTTAAAACAACTGGATAATCTAGTTTCTCAGATCCTTTATTATATTGGTCTTTAGTTATTTCAGCATACACAGGGGTTTTTATTTTATTCTCTGCCAGGAATTTCTTGGTTTGGTACTTATCTGTTGAAATTTCTGTGGCCCTGTTTCCCGAGGCAACAACTGGTAGGTCATGATTCTTTTCCAATTCTTCCTTCATAACCGCCACCTCCGGGAGTGGTTTATCTATCCCTATTAGGGGGATTACAGCGTCCACATCATTTGAAAGTGCTATTTCTTTGGGTTTTTCCATTCCCCTAGGGACGATATGATATTCATCTGCTAAATCTAGATTAGGTGAATAAGGATTGGATTCTGTTAAAATTGTTTCGATCCCCTTTGATTTAACAAAATTTGCAACTTCATTAAAGAGTCTTGCTCCGATAAATAAGATCTTCATGATATCATTGTGTTTGATTTCGGTATTTATTACATAATTTCTTTTTATATGAAACTTATAATAATAATGGAAATATGTCCAATAAAAAGGGATATTATGTCCAATAAAAAAAGTTGATAAAAGGTTTAGACCTATTCATTGATACAGATGATTATTGTTAAATGGTTAAATTAATAACTTATCATCTAAACATGGGTAAAGTATAATAGTACGTTGTATAAATTATATTCTTTATTGTTAATTACTTTTTGCTAAAACAATCATAAAGATACAAGTAAATAATCTCTCACAATTATAAATCCCATTAATAGCGAGTGCTAATTATGAATTGGAAAGTTATATTTATTCTGCTAGTCTTACTAGTGGCGGTTTTTTCTTATGTTAGTAGTTTAAGTGGACCATACGCTCCCATGGGTAGGTTATCTTTTGTTAAAATCTTAAATCCGGATATGTCTCCAGGAAATCCTCATTCTACATTGGTTGCGGATTATGCTAAGGATAGGGGTTCTAACACAGTTCTTGTTGTGCATCTGGCAGGTCACAAGACTGGATATCCCAACTATTGGGAAGGGGATGTGTATATTATGGAATTAGGATTCATTGATAAACACAGGGGTTATAGCACCAATGTTGACTGGTTTGATGTAATTCAGGCATTCTTATTTGGTGTTGATGATGATCGTTATGAATATGTTTCAGATGGAATAGTATTCGATAATTTAGATGATGCCCTAGCCTACCTGGATAAAAAAGCTGCACAAAATGGTCAACAAGGACCTAGATTGATGTTTTGGCATGGAACAGTTAGATCTGATAATTCCATAATTAATCAGGGATGCGGAGTACCACTGTACTATCAGATATGTGAACATTACTATGGGCGGATTGGAGCATACTATTACATAATCACCGGTATAATATTCCCATACCTTAATAGTCCGTATCGAAACTTTGAACTAATGAATTCAGCCCAGTTGCAACAAAACTACAATACAGGAAAACTTGGAAAGTTGGCTGTTGGATAAAAAAAATTAATTTTTTTTTAAATTTGCATTGATAATGCACCATTCAAGAATTAAATTATCCTTTTAAGCACATCCACCAGTAATGTAACACTAGCATCTACTTCTTGAGAAACTGTATCTATCAGTTTCATTTCCTTGGGTTGAATTCCTATAAGAATTGTATCAACTTCAATGGAATGTTCTAGGTATTTTATTAAAAATGAAAGTGGCATGGCATGGGTTGAAATATTATACTGGGATATTTTATCCTTTTCTATTATCTTAATATAACCTGGTGGCTTTCCCATATCTGCCGCATCAATCAGGATGATATGACTGGGGTCCTCCCTTTTTATCATTCCTGTGAAATTTTCTGGGACTATACCACCATCAAAAACAGTTACATAATTCTTTTTCAGCTCTTGACCGAGTTTCCTGGCTACGAGAGATCCTGCAAAGTCATCTCCCCTCAACTGGTTGCCAATTCCTAGAATAACTACGTTTTTCTTCTTTTTTAGAAATTCCTTTAATTCATCGAAATTTTTGTATTCATTAAATTCCTTAGATTCTTTTTTAAATTCCATGGACTCTGGTTTTAATGGTATTTAATCCACCACCCATCTGGTAGCTTAGATCTACTCCTATTGTATCTCCTTTTTTAACCTTTAATCTTTCTGTAGGAATAATTAATGGAGAATTCATCATGGGTGTAGGTCCGCAAAGAATATCCGGTGTGATCAAGGTAAAACTGGTAATTCTAATACCAGTAAACCACCCTTCTTTATTGATGTTCAGTTTGAATTTAAAATTAGCATGGGGATCTATATATTTTCCAAACTGGTATCTGCTATATGCTTCATATGGTCCTAACGTTTGGTGTTGGGGGTTTTCATTTTCATCGTAACAGATATGTTCTGATCTTGTAAACACTGGTTCTACACAATTTATTAACCCATGGGGTATTACTTTACCATCATCTTTAAGATACTTTAAAAGGCCATTGAGCACCGGGACCTGTTCTTCATCTATAAGTGCGGTGTCCAGCATTTCACATAGAATATAATCAGCTTTTACAGGGAAATCAATTTCAAGAGCGTTCCTTTCTATAAATGAAACGTTGTGATATTTTTTTAGAAAAAGTACTGTTTTACTGGCTATCCGGGGATCTTTTTCTACTGAGTAAATAAAATCAGCATAAGGGGCTGCACAAGAAGTTAATATCCCAGAACCAGCTCCTATGTCAAAAACGATTCCCTTGATATTTTTGATGGCCTCATGAAAACCAGCAAGTCTTTCCTGATCTAACAAGAGGTTTTGGTGATAGGACATATAAAACACATTTATTTATTGAATGTTAACTGTCCTATCATTTTTCTAATCAAAAAGCTAATTTAGTTAAAAAGGTTAAAATAAAGAAATTTTCTATTTTCATTCCATTTTTTCACCGCTGTCTGTACTGGTGAGTTTAACGTGTTCTACACCTTTAAGCCTCATTATTTTCTCGGTGAGTTTGCGGATGTAAGAAACATCTCCCTTTACCACTATTACTTCCAGACAGTATTTCTCAGTCATATGGACGTGCATCACTGCACTGATGTATTCCCGGAAGTCGTGCTGAATATCGGTGAGGTCTTCCATGACACCAGTATAATGGTGATCATATATCACAGCAAGGATTCCTATACGTTCGCCTTCCATTTCATTCATCCACTGATAACGTACGATGTAATCTTTTAACGCGTCTCTGATCCCCTTTGATCGTGATTGGTATCCCCTGTCTTTTAGTACTTCGTCGAATTCGCTTAGAAGTTTCTTAGGGAGTGACATACTAATTCTCATCATATTATTACTCCTCCATTTTTTTTGTATCGCATCTTTTTATGTTAAATTATTATGGTAATTGATATTATGGTATTACGAATTTTCTTTTTGTTGAGTTTGTTTCACTATTTATATTTTATTGTTGCATCAAAAATTTGTGATATATAACACAATAATATTAGGTCATGGTTATTTAATACCTTTATGGGTATTTTATATTAATAATTACCGTAACTTTTTACTAACATTGGAAATTTATGTGAATTTACCAAAATGGAATAATATAATTTCATAATAATTACAAAATAAGAAAATCCAATCTTAAATAAAAAAATATATATCTAGGCGAAATAATTAGATAATAATAGGAGTGATAGGATGAGAATTAAGGAAGCAATGAATAAAGGTGTTATAACTGTTGGTTTAAACACTACACCTATAGAAGCCTTTGAAAAGATGTACAAAGAGGGAATACGAAGGTTGTTTGTTATGGATGAGGCAGGCAGTCCCAAGGGAGTGGTGTCCTACTTCGATGTAATTGGAATACTGGGTAGTCTCAAACCAAGCAGCGAGAATAAATCTTCCTTAAAAATTGAGGATATCATGTCCACCAACATCATGACAATATCTACTGAAGATAATATAGAAGATGCTGCAAATTTAATGGTCAGGGCAGATGTTTCTGGTCTCCTTGTTTTAGAAGATGGAAAACCTGCAGGAGTGATAACTAAGACAGATGTTTGTAGGCTCGTAGCAGCAGAGATCCTAGTTCCATTAAATTAGTGCAGGTATATTTGGTGGTCTTATTTTTGGAATCATTATAATCTTACTTTGGAATCATGATAAAGTAATTTCTAATAAACGTTCAATCTTCAAATTATAAATAAATTAAACTTAGATTTACAATTAAAAAAAAGAGGATATTTAAAAAGATGCGGCTGCCGGGATTTGAACCCGGGTCGTAGGCTTGGAAGGCCCAAGTCCTAACCAGACTAGACTACAGCCGCGATGCGGCGTCCGGGATTTGAACCCGGGTCGCTGGCGTGGCAGGCCAGTGTCTTAACCAAACTGGACTAACGCCGCATGCAGTAATATTAACCGCATAACAAGATTATTAGGTTTTCTTATATAAATTTTTAGGTAAATCACCAGACAATTTTGTTTTAAAAACATTTATAAATGATAAAATGAAGATTTCTTTGGTTGAATATTATGTTATGGATCCTCACTCTCATAGTAATTCTCATTATTTCTCTTATAATAGTTATTAAATCCGCAGATATTTTTGTTGACAGAATTGTTGAAGTTGGTGGGGCATTGGGAATATCCGAGATTATTCTAGGGGTTACTGCTTCGGCCATTGGTACATCTCTCCCGGAATTTGGCTCAGCCATGATGGCTGCCATATTCAATAGTCCTGATCTGGGTGTGGGGGTTGTAATTGGATCGAACATCTGGAACATCGCTGGTATCTTAGGTATATCTGCTGTATTTGCTGGTACCATCCGATCAAGTTTAAAAGGACTTACCAGAGATGGAACTTTCACACTTTTAACTGCTCTTATTCTTATGGGATTCATGTATTTCACAGGCGGAGTGAATGCATGGTCATCACTGGTTTTTATTGTTATGTACGGTATATATCTATGGATTTTGATTAGAGATCAGAAAAAAGAAGCCAATGATAAAAAAACAGATGAAACACCATCAAGGGGTACAACGGAAATTTCCTATCGTCCAAAGGAAAAGAAGAAAATTACTCCGAGTATAGTAGCATGGTGTCTTGTGGGCCTTGCAGGTTTAATTATTGGCTGCCGTTTACTGATTTACAGTGGAGAGGAGCTGGCAACCATAGCAGGCATCCCTCTTATGATAATGGGACTTTTTACACTGGCTATTGGGACCAGTATACCTGAATTGGTGGTTACCTTTAACTCGGCACGGAAAGGATTGCACGACCTGTCCATCGGTACAGTTTTAGGGAGTAACACATTTAATATAATGATTGGATTGGGTATTCCAGCCCTTATTATGGAAATACCAACAGAACAAATCTCATTAATATTCGATGCCCCTGTGATGATATTTGTAATCATCCTGTTGTTGCTGCTAATAAAAAGGGGTATGAAACTTACCAGAATAGATGGACTAATATTATTAATAACATATATTACATATTCTGTGATAAGAATAGCTATATTAGGATAATTAATATTGTACGAAGATAACAAATATATTCCGTGATATAATACCTGTATTAGTATAATTTTGATTATTAGAAATATATTATAATGTATAGAAGTGATAATATAGTGTATTAAAAAGTGATATTATGGTGTATAAGAAGATATTAGTCACTAGCATGGGCGAATTTTTGGATCAAATCACAGATGAAACTATGGAGCTTATAGCTGACTGGGAAACAGATGTACTGGGTGTATATGTTGTTGAAACATCCACTCCTTTTCTGACTCCTAAGAAAGTAGAAGAAATGATGATAACTGAGCTTACATCCAGAGGAAAACAGGTTCTAGATGAAATGGAAAAAAAATTCCAGGCTCCAAACATCCACTTTACCAAAATCCTAAAGGAAGGGGATCCTGCAGATGAAATAGTTAATATAGCAGAAGAAGAGGGAGTAGATCTTCTGGTGATGGGAACCGGGAAAAGTATAGTGGATAAACATCTCCTGGGAAGTGTTTCAGAGAAAGTTGTGCATTCTTCACCATGTACCATCCTACTTATCAGAACGGTAAAAGAATAATATCGATGGTTACAATTTTTGTAAATCATTTTTATTACTGAGAATCTGTATTATATGAGAATAGTAATTATGATAAATTCAAGTTGTATTTCATAATATTCCATAATATTAATTAAAAAGGAGCTCCAATGCACATTAACTTACAGAAATCAGGCATCCCCCTAGCTATAATTGCATTCATAATAGTCATGCTGATACCTACCCCAGGATTAGACCTTGCTGGCCATGCAGCTATTGCACTCTTGGTATTTGCAGTTATAATGTGGGCTACAGAAGCTTTACACTTAGCAGTAACTTCATTAATTATTCTTTTTATACAACCCATAATTCAAGTAGCTAGTTTTGCTGATGCGGTTATTGGATTTGCCAATCCAATTATCTTCCTTATGATTGGTGGTTTCATAATTGCAGAGGCCATTAGAAAAAGCGGCCTTGCCCAGCGTTTTACTTATGTTATGCTTAACAAGTTTGGTACCACTCCCAATAGAAGCCTTTTTGTAACAGTATTCTCCACAGGACTTCTCTCTGCTTTCATTGAAAACGTGGTTGCATTTGCCATGCTACTCCCCATCATCAAACAGATCATACCCATGATGGGAGTAAACAATCCTGAAAATGGAAAGAGTAACTTTGCAAAAGCAATGGTTTTAGGTGCGTCTTACGGTTCTTTGGCAGGTGGATTTGGAACAGAAATAGGTACAGCCCCCAACCTCATGGCTGCAGCGTACACCCACATTCCATTCGTCGATTGGATGCTATTTGGTATACCATTGGCCTTTATCATGATGTTGGTTATCTGGAAGGGTATTGGACGAATATTCCCTCCGGAGGTTAAGGGAATTGTTGGTGGGGAAGGCATCATAACAGCTAAAATCGAAGAATTAGGAGTTATGGCTAGAAAAGAAAAAATCGCCCTGTCTATCCTTATTATCACCATAGGTTTATGGATAACCACCGGTTTAACAGGCCTGGACAGCTACTCCATAGCACTTATAGGTGCGGTGTTGATGCTTGCATTTAAAATCATAGACTGGAAAGATGCCCAAAGTAACGTTGATTGGGGTCTTATAGTATTCTTTGGAGGTGCATTATCATTAGGAGCCGCGCTTCTAAACACTGGTGCGGCAGAATGGCTGATAAAAGATATCATAAGTATTTTCGGAAGCGAGCCATCCACCTTGCTTATCATGGTGGTGTTGATGATTATTGCAGTTATAATAACCCAGGTAATGTCAAATATTGCTTTATCAGCTATACTTGTACCATTATCAGTAACCCTGGCAATAGCCCAGGGTCAACCCATTGGAATATATGCTGTGCCGATAGCAATTGCCTGTTCATTATCGTTCATGTTCCCAATGGCAGATCCTACTGTTGCCATGGCTTATGGAACAAAATATATCAACATTAAAGAGATAATGAAAGCAGGAATACCCATGGTTATTATAGGTATTATAGCTACATTATTTGTAATACTGACCATTGCAATTCCATTCGTTCTTACATGATAAAATTATATTATACAAACTGGAATTAACCAAGGAGGATTATTAATGGTTAAAAGAATACTACTTCCAACAGACGGTTCTGATGTGGCTGAAAGAGCTGGAGAAGATGCGATATCAATGGCAGATGTTAATGGTCATGATATAATAGTTTTATATGTAATTGATACATCCTACTTAAATTCCCTACCCCAGAAGGATCTCAGGGATCATCTAAAGGAAGAACTTAGAAAGGAAGGGAATGATGCTGTTGAAAAGTTTAAAATTAAACTGGAAGAAAGCCAATGTCAGGGGTACTGTAAGAATATTAACCTTATAACACTGATAAAAGAAGGTAAACCCGCAGATGTTATTCTTAAAACAGCTGATGAAGAAGATGTGGATTTAATTATCATGGGGAAATCAGGAAAGAATGGATTAGAAAAATTAATACTGGGAAATACCACAGAACGAGTGGTAAGGGGCGCTAAAGTACCGGTTCATGTGGTGGCCTAAATTTCATATTATTTTTTTTAAATCTATTAATTTAGTCGAAAGACTTATGTACCCTTATACTCAATTTTATAAAAGAAAAATTTCACTGAAGTTAAGTTACTGAAGTTAAGTTAAATTCTTTAAAATAGACGATATTCTTAAAGAGAAATGGTTCTATAAGAGAAATAGATGATTTTATAAGATAAATGGAATGTTAGGTGTCTTTCTATGTACATTGTAATAATGGGTGGGGGAAGAGTCGGTCTAAATTTATCGAACTTCCTAATTTCTGATGGGCATGATGTTACACTGATTGAAAGTGACAATGAGCTATGCAACAATGCGGCTGCTGAATTGGATGCCCTTGTAATTTGTGGTAACGGTACCGACACAAAAATACTTGAAGAAGCAAATATTAATGATGCAGATGTTTTTGTAGCGGCCACTGGTCATGATGAAACCAATCTACTTGCATGCGTATTGGTAAGGGATTATAACATCGATAAAATTATATCCCGGGTAAGTGACCCCAGTCATTCCCACGCATTTAAAAAAATCGGTGTAGAGCACGTTATAAGTCCGGAACTTACCGCTGCCAGTTACCTGGAAAAACTTATTATAAGGCCAAAAATTGCTGATTTAGTTATTTTAGGTAGGGGAGATGCAGAATTACTGGACATGACACTGGAAAATAAGGAAGTTATAGGTAAAAGGGTGGGGGATATAAGTCCTACTGAAAACTTCATAATTGTGGCTATATACGAAAATGGTAAGATTACTATTCCCAGTACTGATTTAATTCTTAAACAGGGGATGAAGGTTTCTGTCCTGGTTAAATCCAAATATGCCCGGACTCTTTTGAAACGATTCACCAAGAGTTGATTTTGTTCATTTAAATCTTTTGTTCATTAAATTCCTAAAAGAATTATTTTACAGTAATTTAAATATTATATTCAACTAGAATGATTTCCAGAATAATTAATTCAGATGGTTAAAAAGTAACTATTTTTCTATTAAAACTATTTTTCTATTAAATCTTCAATAAAACTCATTTTAACGTTTTCTTCAAATATATCTGCCAATCGATTGATGGAGAACTTTTTTATATCTTCAAAGTCGTCATTAGAGTATCCCAGTTCATCAAGGCCCTTCTCCTTCCTGAGATAGTCGGTGAAAAATCTCCTGAAATCGAAGTTATGGAAAACACCATGGAAGTAGGTGCCTGCAACCTGGCCATCTATTGCACCGTCATATCCTGAACCTGGATAATTGCCACAGCCTTTTATAATTTTAAACAGAGGTTTAACATCATTTAAGATGGTGGTACCTTCATGCAATTCGTAGCCATCCACCAGGTTTCCTTTTAAATTTTTGAACATTCCATAACCCAGCAGTTGGCCCTGACTATTTGTTATTATTTTATCTATTTTACCAAAGCTAGTTTTCATATCCAGAAGTCCAATCCCGTCTACGGAGCCATATTTGGATTCTTTGAGGGATTCATCTGAAATTTTAGTTCCCATCATCTGGTAACCGCCGCAAAGACCAAAGACAGGAATCTCCTTTGAGATATTACGGATATCATCCATGAAACCAGCTTCCTTCATGGCTACCATGTCGCTGATGGTATTTCTGGTTCCGGGGAGTATAATGGCATCAACCTTCCCTATATCATTCCCCAGTTCAATGAGTTCAATCCCAATATCAGGTTCATATTCCAACGGATCTATATCGGTGAAGTTTGCTATACGTGGGAAGCGCATTAACCCCACTTTGATCTTCTCATTCTTGTTAAATTTATGCTCTGATAGAGAGGCAGAGTCTTCCTCTGGGAGTTTAAGACTTTCATCATAGGGAATTACACCAAGAACAGGTACTCCAACAATCTCTTCAATCTGCTCTATACCCGGCATCAGTATGTTCAGGTTACCACGGAATTTATTTATTATTATTCCTTTTATCCTTTTTCGGTCTTCTTCCGGTAGCAGAGCGAAAGTACCGGCGATTGAGGCGAAGACACCGCCCCGATCAATATCTGCAACTAATAACACATTCGCATCCGCCATCTGCGCTATCTTCATGTTGGCCATATCCACATCCAGCATATTAATCTCAGCCGGAGAACCCGCCCCTTCAATTATAATTACTTCATATTTATCCTTCAGATAATCAAGGGAAGATTGAATGGCCTTAAGGGCTTCATTGCGGAAATTGTTCTGGTAGTGATAAAAATTCATATCCCCAGCGGGTTTACCATGAACTATTACCTGGGAGATGAAATCTTCCTTGGGTTTTAGAAGAATGGGGTTCATATGATAAGATGGTTCCAGACCGGCTGCTTCAGCCTGAAGAACCTGAGCAATGGATATTTCTCTATTTTCATAGGTTATGAATGAGTTGAGGGACATGTTCTGTGATTTAAAAGGAACAACCTGATAGCCTTTCTTAGAAAATATCCTGCATAATGCAGCTACAACTACGCTCTTTCCTGCGTTTGATGAGGTTCCCTGAACCATGATACATTTTTTTTTATTAGACGGCAAACAGTCCACTCCAATTGTTCTAAAATAATTTTTATAGAAGAGATATTGATCTTTTACACTTTTAATATTAACTCAGTTTTTAGAAAAAATTTTTTTTCATAATAATAATATATACTAAGAAGGAGAATATAATTTAATTAAATAATAATATATAAATAAAGGATGTTGCTTTAATAAAAATTTACTAAAAGAAGATATTTATAATAACCCATCTTAATATTACAAAAACTTACTAAAAGAAAACATTATATATAGCAATTCCCTATCTTAATATTACAAAAATTAACTAAAATCAAATATTCATATATTGATATCACTAATAAATAGTTTAAATAAATTAACACATTGATTTTTTATTTTTGGTGTAAAATAAAGGAGGTTGTCATAGTAAATGGCAAATTTAAATTCAAATTCAACTAAATCATTAAAAGAAACTTTTAATGCACGATCTTATAAAGATTCAGGGGAAATCGATGTCCCAGATAAAATAATAGATCAGATCATTGGTCAGGAAGAAGCTGTAGAAACCATTAAGAAAGCAGCTAAGCAGAGAAGAAACGTTCTTTTGATTGGTGAACCTGGAATAGGTAAGTCAATGTTAGCTAAGGGGATGGCAGAACTTTTACCCCCTGAAGAGCTTCAGGATATTCTGGTTTATCCCAATATTGAAGATAATCACAATCCTTTAATAGGAGCCATGCCTGCTGGTGAAGCTAAAAAAGTAGTAACCAACTATAAGGTTAAAGCCAAAGCATCAGAAGAAAGAAAAAATATGATGATGATGGTCATCATCGCACTTATCTTAATTGTAGGATTCTATCTGAAACAATATTTAGCAGCAATAATCGCCGCAGGAATTGTCTTATTAGTTATAATGCAGATGAAACCAAAATCCGCGGTTATGGTGCCCAAGTTATTAATTAACAATGACAATCACAAAACAGCACCATTTATAGATGCCACCGGTGCACATGCCGGTGCCCTCTTGGGCGATGTAAGGCACGACCCCTATCAGTCCGGAGGACTGGGAACACCTGCCCATGAAAGAGTGGAATCTGGTATGATACACAAAGCCAATAAAGGAGTGCTTTATATAGATGAAATAGGTACCTTGAAGATGAAATCCCAGCAGGAACTTTTAACTGCTATGCAGGAGAAAAAATATTCTATCACCGGTCAAAGTGAGACCAGCAGTGGAGCTATGGTAAGAACCCAGGAAGTACCATGTGATTTTGTACTGGTAGCTTCTGGAAACATGCAGGTCCTGGAAGGAATGCACATAGCACTGCGATCCAGGATAAGAGGTTACGGTTATGAAGTATTTATGAAAGATACCATGCCTGACACACCTGAAAACAGGGATAAGCTGGTACAATTCGTAGCTCAAGAAGTTAAAATGGATGGAAGGATCCCTCACTTCAACCGAGAAGCTATTTCAGAGATTATCAGGGAAGCCCAGAGGAGAGCTGGTAAAAAGGATTCATTAACACTACGATTAAGGGACCTGGGCGGTCTAGTAAGAGCTGCTGGGGATATAGCCAAGGGTGAAAAGGCAGAAGTAGTAACATTAGAACATGTTATAAGTGCCAAAAAGCTCGCCAGGACACTGGAACAACAGATAGCAGACCGATACATTGTTCAACGTAAGAAATACCGTGTATTTAAATCTGAAGGTACCGAGGTTGGCCGTGTGAATGGTCTGGCTATAGTCGGTGACCGTAGTGGAATAATCTTACCCATAGCTGCCGAAGCAGCCCCTGCTCAGAGTAGCATGGAAGGTAAAATCATAGCCACAGGTAAACTAGGTGATATAGCCAAGGAGGCAGTGACTAACGTCAGTGCTCTTATTAAGAAAAACACCGGTACCAACATATCAAACCACGACATACACATTCAGTTCCTGCAAGCCTACGAAGGAGTGGAAGGTGATAGTGCCAGTGTCTCAGTTGCAACTGCGGTAGTATCTGCCCTGGAAAACATCCCTGTAGATCAGTCAGTCGCTCTAACTGGTTCTCTAAGTGTAAGGGGAGATGTTCTCCCAGTAGGGGGAGTTACTGGTAAAATTGAAGCAGCTGCAGAATCGGGTATCACCAAGGTACTGATTCCAAGATCCAACCTAGAAGACGTTTTCATAGAGGACAGATACCGTAAGAAAATAGAGATCATACCCGTGGATAATCTAAGCGATGTGCTGGAACATGCACTGATAGGTAAAGGTAAAAAAGGCCTGCTCCAGAAGATGCGTAAAATCACGGATATTGTACCCACAGGTATACTACAGAACCCAACCACAAATTAAGGAGAAACTTATTTATTTCTCCATTAAAATTTTTATAAAAACTAATTTTGAACTATTTATTTTAGTTAAAGGAAGAAAATAACATGGAAAAACTAAATTTTAAGGATATAATATCTAAGCCAATGGTGAAGGCTGTATTAGATATGGGTTTTGAAGAAGCAACACCCATTCAATCCCTGGCAATACCGTACATCATGGAAGGCAGAGATGTGATAGGCCAGGCACAGACTGGAACAGGTAAAACAGCAGCATTTGGAATTCCTATATTGGAGAAGATCGATCCCAAGTTTAAGGAACTACAAGCTATAATACTATGCCCTACCAGGGAATTAGCCATTCAGGTGGCAGAGGAACTGAAAAAACTCTCTAAATACCTGAAAAACATACGTGTATTACCAATATACGGTGGCCAGCCTATAGAAAGACAGATTAAAGCACTGGATAAAGGCGTGCAGATAGTGATAGGCACACCTGGCCGGGTTATGGATCATATGGGTAGAGGTACCCTGGATATGAGCACTGTCAGAATTATTGTACTGGATGAAGCCGATGAAATGTTAGACATGGGTTTTAGAGATGATATTGAATTCGTTTTAAGAGATATGCCTGATGAAAGGCAGATGTTACTATTTTCAGCTACAATGTCCAGAGAAATACTTAGATTAACAAAGAAATACCAGGTGAATCCTGAATTTTTAAAGATTGTTCCAAAGGAACTCACAGTTCCCGAAACCCAGCAGATATACTTCGAAGTTACGGAGAAGATGAAACTGGAATTACTATCTCGGTTACTGGACATACATAACCCAAACTTATCCCTGGTGTTCTGTAACACCAAAAGACGAGTCGATCGTTTGGTAAGCCACTTGCAGGTAAGGGGATATTTGGCCGATGGTCTGCATGGTGACCTGACCCAGAAACAGAGGGACCGGGTGATGAACAAGTTCCGTAAGGGAACAATCGATGTGCTGGTTGCTACAGATGTTGCTGCCAGGGGAATCGATGTTGATGATATAGAAATAGTCTTTAACTACGATGTACCAAACGATGATGAATACTATGTTCATCGTATCGGCCGGACGGGTAGGGCTGGTAAAAATGGTAAAGCATTTACATTCGTATCTGGTAAGGAAATCTACAGGCTGAGGGATATACAAAGGTATACAAAAACCAGTATAGAACAGCAGGAGATACCCACGTTACACCACGTCCAGGAGATGAAGACCGATCAATTCATCAAGAAGCTTAAAAATGTCATAAACACCGAGGATTTGGAAAAACAGATACTCATAGTTGAACGGTTGATACAGGAAGATTACACTTCCTTGGAAACAGCTGCGGCCCTCATGAAGATGGCCATGACTGAGGAAAATACAGATGATGAATCTGATAACGGATTTGGGAATACTGGTGCTAGTCCGGGTATGGTCCGCTTCTTCCTGAATATTGGACGCAAGGACCGAATCAAGGCAAAAGATATAGTAAGGGCTGTAGGGGATAAAACTGGTCTTTCTAGCAGTATAATAGGTAAAGTTGATGTCTATGATAAATTTTCCTTTATGGAAATACCTAATAACAGTGCTAAAGATGTATATTCCATGATGAAGGGTGTAAAGATTAAGGGAAGGACAATTAACATAGAACCAGCTAATAAGAGGATGAAATAAGAAATAATTCTTTTTAACTATTTCATTGCTTTCCCATTAAAGCAGAAAAGAAAGTTAGGCTGGGCATTCTCCAGTTCAAATTCCTTATAAACCCATACATTCATTACATATACAGTTTTTTTCCGTATCTAAATCATTACACACGTGCTGTGTTCCTGTACAGAAGACAAGAATAAAAATTGATGTTAATAATTATAAAAAAAATGTAGGAAGAATAATTTTTTTTATTTTATTCATCATATTTTTAATGATGAATTGTATGGTTTATTATTCTTCTTAGATGTTAAAATAGTATCAGGTTGCACTTGCCATTTTATAGGCGTCATATGCCGCATATAAAGCGAATATAAAACTTATTATTCCGGTATAAAGGAATACCGTTGCAGTTAATGCTCCTAATATTAGGGCTATAATGAAAAATATTATACCTTTCATCAAGGAACCAGCATAAAACTGTCCTAAACCGGGAATTATGAAGGATAATATCGCGGCTAATATTGCATTTGCCATTATTTTCACCTCCTTTTCTTATTTTGTTACTAAATATTAAACAATTGTTAATATATTCTATTTAATATGTTTTATAGTCATTTATTTTACAACTTTTTTTAGCATATGCCATCTATGGTCATTAAAATAAAGTTAACGCATCTTGTCCTAATTTAATAAATATGGCAGAGATAAAATCATTATAGAGATTTTAAATATGGTATTCCAAGTGTTGATTAGAATAAAATCAGATTTACGGAAAAAATAGGGGGAGATGAAATATCAAAGTAACAAACTAGCCGTAAACAATTACAGGAAATAATATAAAAAGTTATAACCGAAAATAACGGCTCTATTACTTCATAAATCTACTTTAACATAATATTGTCCGATTAAAATAAAAAATCGTGTTTGTAGAAAATGGATTTAGCTGAAAAAGAGTTAGAAATATAAAAAACATGAAATTAAAAAGGAAAATATTCTATTTTTTAGCTTTCCATTACCACAGAAAAGAAAGTTAGGCTGGGCATTCTCCAGTTCAAATTCCTTATAAACCATACATTCATTACATATACAGTTTTTTTCCGTATCTAAATCTTTGCACACTGCTTTTCCATTGGTACAGTACATTCCAGGATATTCTTCTGGTTTAGGGTCATCTTCACTTTGTAAAAGATCCTGGTAGTTCATCATCTTTTCCTTTGCGCATGTGCTGTGTTCCTGCACAGGACAGGTTGGGCATAAACATTTAATGATGTTTTCTTTTTTATATGGAATATTTACTTCTTCTGCCATAGCTAATTCCTCTGGATATTTAATATTCTTACGAAAAAATATTCTTTAAACCCTTTAAATTCCTATTCATTATTTTTTGTCAATAATAATAAAGTTGTTTGATTTATTAACTAAAAAAATAAAAAAATTAAAAGTTTTCTTTTATGCAGGCGTTCGATTTAATACTCCGCCTATAAATCCTCCGACAGCTCCAATTATTGCATATATAATAATGGCTACGATAGCAACTATTATTCCTGTACCTATGCCGAAACCAGCACCTGCAATCGCTGTGATCCCTAAAGTTACTAGAATTGCTATGATAATTCCGCCGATAACTCCTGCTAAGGCCCCGTGTATTAATCCATTCATTGTACCGCCGACCATATAACCAACGATAATAGTTGCTATTAATATACCAATGGTACTTCCCCAGCCGCCGATGAGAGAAAAGAGCAGACCTAAAATTATCACTAATACTGCACCAATACCAGCCCATTGCCAATTGACCATAGTTTCACCCCCTTTAAATTATACAGATAAAAACCTAACGGTTCTTATTCCTGATCATTAATATGTTGTTTTATACACTTATTATTTTTGTAAAATTAAGATGAAATTATGCGAATATCCTAATAAGTCAATATAGGATATTAAAAAAAAGAGTTTAATTATTTATTTATAAAATCAGCAATTAGAGGGGCAACAGAAATAGTGCTTACATCCGATTGCAGTGTGTCTGTAGCGATTACATCATCAACACCGGATGCAAATATTTTTAGCAGCGCATCTTCCACTAGAACAGGATGGACACATGAAACAACTACTTTACTTGCGCCGTGTAGGCGTAAAATATTGGATGCGTTTACAATGGTCCCGCCAGTGCTTATTATGTCATCAATAATCACTGCTTCCCTACCTTTAATGTCCATATTTTTTGGTTTAGTTTCCACTCTTTCAGGTGATATTCTGGTTTTTTCCAGATGGTCACAGTCACAATCTAATATTTCGGCTATTTCCCTGGCAAATCCTAGAGCCCCTTTATCAGGTGCAACAATTATGGGGTTATTGAAGTTTTCCCCAATATATTTGGCGATTAAGGGCATGGCACTTAAGTTATGTGCTGGGATATCAAATAAATCGCATATTCCCTCTTCATGGAGGTTTATGGAGAATATTTCAGAAGTTCCAGATGATTCCAGGAGCTCTGCTATCACTTTGGCTGATATGGCCTCACCGCTTTTGAAACGTTTTTCCTGTCGGCCATAACCAAAGTATGGGATACATACCTTAATATCTTCTACTTCTAAGCTTTTAAGGGTTTTAAGGATTAAAAAAAGTTCCAATAAATTCTGGTCCTGAGGGTAACCTGTTGACTGTATAACTAAAGCTTTTGAATCTATTTCGCCGCCAATTCTGATATATCTTTCCCCATCAGGAAATTTTCTGGTCTCTAATGGGCATAATATTTCGTTGTGCTCTTTTGCTACTAATGCAGCCAGTTTCTGAGAAGCAGATCCTCCTATTATCAAAATTTTCACCCAAAATATTGTAATTAATATAAATTTCTGTTAATTGATTTATCAATGTAATGTGCTAATTTTTGCATTCGCTTATTATAAATATCAACAAAATATTTGGCATATTTGTTATATGGTTACATTCAATTCTTTTAAGAGTTTATCTCTTTCTTCTTTTAGTTTCTTTAGAAGTTCCTTATCGCAATTTTCGTCTTTTTCCATGAATGCTATACTATGAGTTATTGCTTCTAAATTTGCTTCTTTAATGTTTACGGACATATTAGATCCCCGAGAAAATGTTTTTTAACTCTGAATGTTCTAGAGTTTTCTAGATACTTTCAATAAAATCTTAATTAAAATCTACTTATACATCTATTAAAAACTATCTTCTTTTAATTTTTTGATCAATCAATTTAAAAAATAATTTTAGGGGCACCGATTTTATTTCTTGATGAAATAGTAAAGTATTTTAACTATTTACACAATAAAACTAAATAACTAATATTTTGGAGGTATAAAATTGGGAAGAAATGCAACTGGTATATTGTTAATAATTTTGGGGTTGATAGTTTTAGCCCTCCCACTTGCAGGACTAATAACCGTGAGTTTGCTCACAGGGTTTGCCCTTGCACTTCTGGGAATTGGACTTTTGATTTTTGGATACAATGATATAAAAGAAAGCACTGCCTTGGGCGTAATAGATATTGTTCTGGGAATAATAGCCATTATATTTGGTTTTGGATTTATATTCTCTCCTGACTTATTTGCATTTGTGGCTGGATTCTTGATCTATCTCGCTGGTATTTTCCTGATAATAGCGAGCCTAATTGCCATATTCACTTCAAAAAGTGCTAGATGGAATGGAGTAATATCCCTGATAATTGGTTTGATATACTTAATATTAGGATATTTCGTATCAAATCCCTTCTATCTTGGAATTTTAATAGGTCTATGGTTGCTGATTGTGGGAATAATTACCGTACTCCAGAAAGACTAAGAAAACATTTTTTTTCTTTCTTTTTTTATAAATATTAATATATTGAATTTTTCTTAAATTTTCCTAAAGTTATTTTCCTGATAAATAATAGTTTTATATTTAAGCTAATCATTATTGTAATACATCACTTTATAAGAAGGTGGCCTGATGCATGAATTATCCATGGCAAATGCCATAGTGAAAACCGTATTAGATGTTGCAGAGAAAAATCAAGCAGAAGAAATACTGGATGTAACCATTGAAATAGGCAAACTCACCATGCTCAACCCTGAGCAATTACGATTCCTTTTAGATGTGTTGAAAGAAGATACTCTTCTTGAAGGAGCGGAAATAATTATTGAAGAGATACCCGTTGAAATTAAATGCCGGGCATGCGGCTACACAGGGTCAACCACTCTTGATGATTCTGACCATTATTTGATGATAGTTAAATGCCCTGATTGTGATGAACGAAACTTGGAGATATTAAGTGGGCAGGAATGCAATGTAAAAAACATACGCGTTGAAAAGCCCGATTAAAAAAATGATTTATGTTAACTTAAATTAGGTAATACTTAACATGGAAGTGAATAGATATGCATAAAATCGCAGATGTAGAGATACAGCACGATATAATGGTGGCTAATAAAAAGCTCGCCCAGAGAAATCAGAGAATCTTAGATAAAGCCAATGTATTTTCAGTGGATGTTTTAGGAGCTATAGGTTCGGGTAAAACATCACTCATCGAATTTTTAATCAAAAAATTTGATGAAAAAGTGGGTGTCATAGCCGGTGATGTCATAAGCAAGTTCGATGCCGGCAGATTCCAGCAATACAACATCCCAGTGGTAGGATTGAACACAGGTAAAGAATGTCACCTGGACGCCCATCTGGTGGAGCATGCTATGGAAGACATGCCCCTGGAGGATATAGACCTCCTCTTCATTGAAAATGTGGGAAACCTCATCTGTCCTGTTGATTTCGATCTAGGAAGCCATATGCGCATGGTGGTCATCAGTGTCAGTGAGGGAGATGATACAGTGGAAAAACATCCCCTTATCTTTAAAGATGCCGACCTGGTGGTAATAAACAAGATAGATATCGCAGATGCAGTGGATGTAGATGCCGAAAAGATGGTAAATGACGTTAAATGTCTCAACCCTGATGTTAAGGTAATAAAAAGTAGTCTTAAAATAGGGGATGGATTAAATGAAATCATTAACGCTATCAAAGGTTTCCGGGATAGCATCAGTTAAGTTCCAACCTAATATCTAATTAATATATTGCTGATGGTGATTTATTGAAGGTATGGATAGACATTGTAAACGCACCACATGTCTGGTTTTTTAAAAATATAATTAAATATCTGGAAGATCAGGGTGAACAGGTATTTATCACCGCCCGTAAATTTGGAGATGTCCACCAGCTCCTGGATTTATTTGAAATCCCCTATACATCAGTGGGCAGTCACGGTGCAACACTGGAACAAAAACTTCTGAGAAGCACAGAAAGGGTTTACAACCTTTCGAAGATTATTGAACAGGAAAAACCAGACGTTGCAGTGTCAAAACATTCAATTGAACTTCCCCGGGTATCATTTGGGCTTAAAATTCCCAGTGTTTTCGTACTGGATAATGAACATGCCATTGCAGCAAATAGACTAACGTTACCCCTCTGTAATAAGATTGTAGTGCCGAGGGCCATGAGTGTATGGGATGTACTCAAGATTGGCGCAGATCCTAACTCACTGGTTCGCTACAATGGAACATCTGAAGTTATACATTTCGAGGATTTCCAGTATAATCCTGCCATCTTCCGCGACCTTGGTTTGAATTTAGAACATGATAAAACCATATTAATGAGGCCGGAACCCGCCCTTGCATCCTACCTTGATGCGGACTGTCATGAATCAGTTTTATCACCCATAGTTGAACAGCTTGAAGATTATGCAAATATACTCATCATCCCCCGATTCAAGGAACAGCAGGAGATATTCAGGGATTATGAGAATGTTACCATAATCAAACCCCCGGTGGATACGTTCAGCCTGATGAAGAAGTGTGACCTGGTGATTGGAGCGGGAGGTACCATGAACAGGGAGGCAGCCCTTCTGGGAACCCCGGTTATATCATGTTACCCTGGGAAATTACTGGCAGTGGATGGATTCTATATTGAAAAAGGCCTGATGAAGAGGTCCCAGGATATAAATGAAGTTGTTGACCTGTCACTGGAACTCATGATGGGTGGAATAAGTCAAAAGCAGATTAAAACTGATAATTTATTCCAGATCATGATAGATAACATCTACGGAGTACTGGAAAGTTAAATTAATTATTTTTTAGAAATAATTCTGGTTGTTATTAATTTAATCAGAAAAAATAAGGATGGACTGGCCGGGATTTGAACCCGGGGCCTCCGCCATGCCAAGGCGACGCTCTACCAACCTGAGCTACCAGCCCTTATACAAGATTATATGCAATTATATTTAAATGTAATGTTCAAATGTATAATTTCAACACAAACATTTTTCAATTATTTAGATACATTTTTAATATTTAATGAGAGCGAAGCTAAATGAGTAAGTACAATATCAGAAATACTGTAGAAGAAGATTTCCTCGACATAGCAGAAATATCTTCATTTTGCCCACCAATGATCAATGAAAGAAATTCTATCTACCATATTTTCACAAAATTTTTTAAATCAACATCCTTAGTTATTGAAAATAAAGATAAAAAGATCATAGGCTTTCTAGTAGGATTCATATCCCCGGACAATCCTCAGGAAGGATACCTACACCAATTATGTATAGTGTCTCCCTGGAGAAAAAAAGGTTTGGCACAAAACTTAGTAGAAGAATTCCTTAATATTCTAAGGAAAAATGGATGTAAAAAGGTTCATCTCATAATCAATCCTGGAAATAAGAAGGCACTGAATTTTTATAAAAAATTAGAATTTCAAATTAATAATAAAGGCAAAGAGATAATTGTAAACGGTTTTAAAACCAGCAAGAATTATGATGGTCCCGGGGAACATAAATTGATATATACTAAAATATTAGATTAACTGATCATAGTAAAATAACACTAGATCAACCGAGTCTATAGTAAATCAACCGAGTCTATAGTAAATCAACCGAGTCTATATTAAATCAACCGAGTCTATAGTAAATCAACCGAGTCTATAGTAAAATATTATAAAGAGAAAAAAGTTTTAAATTAACAAAATCTAATTAAATGAAGTCACGATTATTTATAATAATAAAACTTTAGAAAATTGAAATAAAATTATAAGATTTAATTCTTAAACTCACAAATAGGAGAATTCAATTGCCTTTAATTGCTCAAAATCATTTACAACTCATAATAGAATTTGGATTAATGCTACTACTGGGAGTTAGTTTCCTAATCAACATAGTACCCTTATCATTAAGCGCAGTCATGTTGGGTGGGCTGCTGATAAGTGTAGGTATGGTTGTTTTATTTGGATTCGATGCACTTTCACTTTTATTACCTGGCATCGGCATCCACGAGTTTACCCACCCATATGGGGCAATTGCCATATTCTCAGTTGTGACTTCCATGGCTGCAGTTTATATAATGGACGACGTGGGCATAAATACCAGGAGTCTTAAAACATTCTTAATATTTATAATAGTGGCCATTGCATTATTCGGGGGGATGATGCATAGGGATTTCCTTTTGATGTGGATTTTTGGACTTTTCATTGCGTTCTTTATCCTCTCAAAAAATTTCCGACGTAAATCAGTATTAACCCTCAGAAGGGCATTTACAGTGGTGATTGTTCTTTTGGTTGCCTTTGGGTTCATGGAAGTTATATCCAGGTTACTGGGTATGCCCATTATAAGTCCACTCTCCAGAATTGAAAGAATTCTGGACAATTCTCTGCCCAGTATAAAGATGGTAATTCAAAACACCTATATGATTGGGCACAATCCTGCCACCTCATTTTGGGGGGCGGAATCATCAGGATTCTCAGACGGATACATTAGCCTCCCCATAAGTTTAATAACTTCCTTTGGGTTAGCATTACCCATATTTTATGGTGTTCTGACCAACCAGAAAGATGTGATAGATTATTTTGCCCCGGGAATATTTGCATGGGGATATGAATTTGGTTACCTGATCCTCTTCCTAGTTCTATTAGCAGTCCTGGGTGTGATGATTGTAGGTCTGAAAATTATGAAAACCTACAAGGAAAAAAGGGAAAGGGGGAATAAAACTTTATTGGGTAGAGAAGCCCTATTGATTGGTGCGCTAGTTGCCTTTATGGCCCAGGCATGGATAGGATTTTTCATAATCAACCGTGATATAAATGGATCGGCCCTGGTGACCTTTTTATTCTTAGGTGCTATGATACTGGGACATGTATTGATAGTAAAAAAAAATTGACAGCTCAAGGAGGAGAGAATAAATGAAAAAGGCTTTAATTCTATTGGGATGTCCTGAAGCTCCATCTCAAACCCCCATGGCAGTGTATTCTGTGTATAAACTTACAAGTTTAGGTTACGATGTTACTGTAGCCAGCACTCCCTCTGCTTTGAAACTCCTAGAGGTTTCAGATCCCGAGAATTTTTATGTTAAAAATAAAATTGACATAGAATCATGCCTGGAAAATTTAGAGGAGAAGTCCTTTGATTTATTTGTGGGATTCGTACATAAAGATGCTGCAGTCTCCTATTTTGTAACATTCTACCACATTTTAAATACCAAATCCATTGCACTTGTATTTGAAAAAGATTCTGAGTTACTGGAAAGCTACGTAGAATCATTGAAAGAAAGTACAGATGCTACATTAGTATCTGCCAGAGCGTACCACAATCCTACACCACTTAAGGTTAAATTTGACCGGGTAATAAAAAAATTGGAGATGTAAAGAGTGACATTTTGCTTGGATACCTATCTGCAGGAATCTGAAAATTATGATATACTCATAACTAGGGCGGGATTTAAAGACTGTAAAAAAGTTATTGAAGACCATGCTCAGGAAATTATCCATATTAATGCTGGAGAAAAAATACTGGGTGTGAGGGTAATAGGAATTCCACCCATTCCCATAGGAATAGATGATAAAAGGGGTACGGTAACTCTGCCATACACTAAACCGTGTTATGGTACTTCAGTAGTTGAATTACCGGTGGATAAAGAAGAAATTGATAAAATAAAAGCTTTAAGATATCAAAAGTAATACTCATAAATTGAGAATTCAACTGATTTAATTTTTAATTACTATTTTAATTAAAAAACCATCATATTTGTAATAATTAAACCATTTTTAAATCATAAAAATTATTTATTCAAAACTCCTAACTTTACATTAATGTGAAAGTTAGACAATTCTATATTTAAGAGCAAATGATTTAAATCGGGAAATAATATGTTAACTACTGTAGTTGGGAGTTATCCTGTAGTATTAGGGGAACCAAACTCATTTATCGAGAAATTAATGGCCAATTTAGGAAGCTACGATCCTTACGAGTATGCACTGGAACAAGCAGTTATGGATCAGGTAAATGCAGGAATAGACCTAATATCCGATGGACAGGTAAGGGGAAGCATGCTGCAGATGTTTGCCAGCCAAATTCCGGGAATGTCTGTAGATGGTAATAAACCGGTTATTAATGGGAAAATAAACCCTGTTCCATATTCTATTGGGGCTTCGGATCTTAAAGCAGCTCTGAACACTGCAAAGAAGATCAACCCGGAATATGGGAAGAATATGGATCTGTTTGATGGCCAAAATTTTAACAAGAACTTCAAAGGGATTAAAGGAATTATAACTGGACCCACCACCTTAGCATTATCCAGTCTTATTGAAGGGTTTTACAGCGAAGATAAAAAAGAACAGATAATCGTTGATATTGCATGGGCCCTTAAAAAAGAAGTACATTATCTCCAGGATAATGGGGCAGCTACTATCCAGATAGACGAACCTTTTCTATCCACAGGAATTGCAGATTTAAAAACGGCAAAAAAGGCATTAGATATAATAACCAAGGACCTATCTGTTCCAGTAACAATGCATGTTTGTGGGGAGCTGGTTGATATTTGGGACGAAATCTTAAGGTTTAAAGTCGATATTATAGATGGTGAATTTGCTGATCAGCCAAAAAACATACAGATACTAGATGATACCAGTCTAAAGGGTAAAAAATTGGGACTTGGCTGCGTTAATAACAAAACCGATGTGATCGAAAGTAAGGAACAGGTAGCAACAATAATAAAGAAAGGTATAGACAACCTTGGAAAAGAAAATATAATAGCTGACCCTGACTGTGGAATGCGCCTACGTACACGGAAGGCAGCCTATTCGAAACTAAAAGTTATGGTGGAAACGGTAAAATGGCTTTTTTAATAGAAAAGGATGAAATAGCAGATGGATGGGAAACCCTGGTTAGAAAGATAATGAAGGAAGGTCAAGAAATAAAGGATGAAAGGGGCTCTCTAACTAAGGAACTCTTGAATATCATGGTAAGCATTAAAAGGCCCCTGGGGAATTTATCTGACTACTACTTGGGTAACATGGTAAAGAATTTGAAGAATATCAGGATACCTGAAGGATATTTCTGGAGTGGGGAAAAACTCGATATCTATTCAGAACAATTTATAAGTAAAGACAGGCAGGGATTTGTTTACACCTATGGAAACAGGCTCCGTGAACATTTTCAGGGTATCGACCAGATAAATGAAGCTATAGAACGGCTTAAAAATTGTTCAGAATCCAGAAGGGCGATTTCAGTTACCTGGGACCCGGTGATGGATACAGAAAATGATGAAGTTCCCTGTATGATGCTGGTGGACCTGAAGATCAGGGATGGAAAACTCAATATCACTGGCTTATGGCGTTCCCATGATATCTATGGAGCATGGTTCCCCAATGCTGTGGGCCTTGCTAATTTAGCCCAGTACGCTGCAGGTGAATTGGATGTGAAGGTAGGAACCCTCACTATACATTCTATCAGTGCCCATATCTATGAAGTGAACTTTGATGAGGCATGTAAAGTTTAATTTTTGTTTACTGTCAGTTTCAGGGTAAAATGGGTGTTTATTTTTTTATAAAGTTTAATAATAAAACTTAAAGTAAGTGGAGATTTAAAAGACTATTGGATAATGAATTTTTATAATTCATACAGTAGATATGATTTCAATTTATGAGGTGTGAATAATGGTAAGTGTCAATATTGAAGCGAAAAAAACCGTTGATTTAATGATTAAAAATGCAGATGAACTTAATATAGCCGTGGATGTTCTAAGTAACGGATCTACTGTTATAGATGCGGGTGTAAATGTATCTGGGAGCTTTAAAGCAGGTGAACTTTATACTAAAGTATGTTTGGGTGGAATGGCAGATGTTGGCATTTCTATACCCGGAGATCTGTCTGAAAAATTCGCTCTACCTTCTGTTAAAATAAAAACCGATTTCCCGGCCATATCAACCTTAGGTTCCCAGAAAGCCGGCTGGTCAGTAAGTGTGGGTGACTTCTTTGCATTAGGATCTGGTCCTGCCCGAGCCCTGGCACTTAAACCTGCAGAAACCTATGAAGAGATAGGATACAAGGATGATGCAGATATAGCTATATTGACTCTGGAAGCAGATCAGTTACCGGGAGCTGATGTTACAGAATCCATAGCTAAAGACAGCGGAGTTTCACCAGAAAATGTTTACTTATTGGTAGCGCCAACATCATCCCTGGTTGGTTCAATTCAGATTTCTGGAAGAGTAGTGGAAAATGGAACCTACAAAATGCTGGAATTTTTAAAATTCGATGTTAATAAACTTAAACATGCAGCTGGTATAGCTCCTATTGCACCGGTAGATCCTGATGGACTTAAGGCTATGGGAAAAACCAACGACGCAGTATTATTTGGTGGAAGAACTTACTACTATGTAGAATCTCAGAAGGGTGATGATATAAAATCAATTGCTGATAAGTTACCATCATCGGCATCTGATGGATACGGCAAACCATTCTTTGAGGTGTTCAAGGAAGCAGAATTTGACTTCTACAAGATAGATAAAGAAATGTTCGCACCTGCTGAAGTGGTGATAAATGACTTACGAACCGGTGAAATCTTCAAAACAGGATACGTAAACAGTGAAATCCTCCAGAAGTCATTTGGGTTATAAAACCCATTAAATATTTTATTTATTTCAAATTTTTGATTTTTTTCATTGATTTCCAATAGAGGGTAAAAAAACATGAAAATAGGTATTTGTGACACGACATTTTCCAGGGTAGACATGGCGGATTATGCAATAAAAGAAATTAAGCAACATTTGGCCAATGTTGAGTTTGTACGGAGAACTGTGCCTGGTGTTAAAGATCTGCCTGTGGCATGTAAAAAGTTGATAGAGGAAGAAGGTTGTGAAATGGTCATGGCATTGGGGATGCCTGGACCAGAGGCGATTGATAAACAGTGTGCCCATGAAGCATCTACCGGTCTTATCACTGCACAGCTAATGACCAACACCCACATATTAGAAGTGTTCGTTCATGAAGACGAGGGACTTGGCCATAAAGACCTGAAAACCCTTGCAATAAACAGAGTAACTGAACACGCCCAAAATCTTGTTAAAATGCTTTCAGGACATGATAAACTGAGAAAAGAAGCGGGTAAAGGTATGAGGGAAGGAAGACCCGATGCAGGTCCGGTTGATTAATTTTCATTTATTTTAGATAATTTAATTATCAACTATTTACAAATAATAGACTGATGATTAATTAATGGGATGGGATGATATCATGAAAGAAGAAGTATTCTACAGCAAAGGAATGAAGTATATTAAAGAAGACTACCCTGATCTTTATAAATTAAGTGTGGACATAAATGAAGTGGCCTACACAGGGAAAGCTCTAGACTATAAAACACAGAAATTAATAGCTTTAGGAATTACAGCAGCCATGTCCGATGATAGGGCAGTAGAAAAACAGATCCTAAGTAATATGCAGGAATTCGGAGTTACAAAGGATGAAATAATGGATGTATTAAGAGTTGTAATGCTTATTGCAGGAAAACCTGCATTTATGAAAGGTGTTAACATATTGTACAGTATTGAAGAATAAAATTCTCATTTATTTTTTTATTAATTTTTTTCTAAAAACCACCAACATGGTTTTTAATATGTCCGGAGAAAAAATAGCTGGTGGAATGTCCTATCAGACATTGGGGGGCATTGATTATAATATTATTGAGTATATCCTGAACTCTGATAACTCATCAGAAATATTCCAAAAGAATAAGGAATACTATTTTGCCAGTATCAAAAAAATCATGGCCCGACTAATTTTAGCAAAAACCAGGATTGATAATGTTAAATTAAAGGAAAATGAAGCACTTTTTCTTAATCAGAAAATTTCTAATGGAATTAAATGGCTAGATACCTTGAAAATTAGCATAGAAAATGCAAAAGATAGCTTGGAATTTCAGAAATCAGTATCCTATAAAGAATGGCACGCAGTTAAATTGATACCTCAATCAGCAGAGGGTTATGCATCAAGTATATTGATTGAGGCAAGGTTAGAAAAAATGGATAATGAAAATGTAAAAATTATGAAGGAAGCCCATTTGCATCTTAACATGGCAAATAACCTATTAAAAAACCTATTAAATTCAGATAGTTTTATAAATTTTAAACATGCTGAAAAACAGTTAATTGAAGCTTACGCTGAATTATATCTGGCATTTAAATTTCTGGGCTAAATATGTTCTAAATTTTTTTAAACTAAAATAAATTTATAATAATAAATAATTTTTAAATAAATAAGGCAAACCTTTTTAAAGTGAGATAACAAACATTTGGTTACTGTTTATGATAAGTTAACCTACTTTTTTGGGACCCGTTCCCATGGATGTGGCGAAAGCTGAACAAAAGAGGTGTATTTTTAATGTATAAGTATATTCGAGAATCATGGAAAAATACTGACAACTCCTATGTAAAGGAGTTAATGCAGAAGAGAGCTCCTGAGTGGAGAAAAGAAAACGTAATTACCAGAATTGAACGGCCAACCAGACTCGACAGAGCCCGATCCTTAGGATACAAAGCTAAAAAAGGATATGTACTAGTAAGGACCCGTGTCCGTAGAGGGGGAAGCAGAAAATCCCGATTTAAAGCTGGTAGAAGGCCAAAAAGAATGGGCGTAACCAAGATAACCCCTCAAAAATCCATAAAAAGGATCGCTGAAGAAAGGGTGGCTCGGAAATACCCCAACTTAGAGGTTTTAAATTCCTACTGGGTATGGGAAGATGGAAAATTCAAATTTTATGAAGTTATACTGGTAGACCCTCATCACCCATCCATTAAAAATGACCCTAACATTAAATGGATAGGGGAAAAACAGCACACCAGCCGGGTTTTCCGAGGCCTTACCAGTGAAGGTAAAAAGACCAGAGGCCTTCGAAATAAAGGTATGGGAGCTGAAAAGGTCCGATAAATAATGATCCATAACATTTCTTATCGAACATTTGTTTATGGAACAGAAAACGAGGATAAAGTGAAAGAGGCAGTTAAAACTCTTTTTCCCAATTCCTCTCCACAAAGGGAAGAGACAGAAGGCTACTATAAAAATCCTGTACTTATTTTACAAGATAAAATCGTTAAAAAAAGAGAGATCCATGATTTTATCCTGACTCTCAACCAATCATCATCCAGCACTGATAAAATCCTGAACAATCTCCATAGGAAGATGGATGATAAAGGCAATTTGTTCCTCCGTTTCGATAAACAAAAGGCATATCTTGATGAACTAGAAATAGTGGAACATGGTGACTCTATTCATGTTAAAATAAAAATAGCAGCCTATCCCGCCCGGAAGGATGTTGCACTTAAACTCGCCAGGAAATTATGGGGGTGAAATAATTTTATTTTTTGATTTTCACGTTAATGACGACCTCAAACTAGTTGATGAAGTAGAGAGATTGGGATATGGTGGTTTAGCGCTGTTTTCAAATAGCAAAGAGAATAAACATGAAAATGCAAGTGGCAGTGGAACTTCAAGCCGGGTGAATTCCATCAAAATTTATAAGGGAACCCTTATTCATGCGAAAAACCCGGAGATCATGAGGCAGAAGGTTAAAAAGTCCAGAAAAAAAGCCCATGTTATTATGGTGCATGGTGGCGATCAGAAGATAAATAGGGCTGCATGTGAGGACCCTCAGGTTGATATATTGTCTGTACCCTACATGAAAAGGAGAGACTGTGGTATAAACCATGTAATGGCCAAAAAAGCCGCACATAACGAAGTAGCAATTGAATTAAACATTGGATATCTGACAAAAACTAAATATTACCGGCATTATAAGGTATTATCCCATTTTAGAGAGATACTTAAACTTAAAAGGAAATACAACTTCCCCCTGATAATTACCAGTGATGCGAAGTCCATCTATGACCTACATACTCCTCAAGATCTCATGGCTCTATCCAGATGTTTTGGAATGGAACGAGGAGAAGCAGAAAATGCATTATCTGAAACCCCCTTGAAAATTATCGAAAGAAGTAATATTAGAAACAAAGTTGTTGTCGAGGGAGTGAAACTTATTGATTAGATTTACACTCTGGAGTAGAAATTTTTTAAAAATATAATTTGTAAATTTTATACAATTCAGTGTTAAAACAGTTTGAATTATAAAATGAACTCATGGCAGTGATTTAATGAAACTTAAGATATTACCCTCTCACCTGCGAAACAAGAAAAGGTACCTGGCATTTGAAACCTTATCTGAAAAACCCCTTAACCGTGATGAGGTAATATCACTAATATGGGAGTCTGCATGGAGTTTATATGGGTCCTGTGGCGTCAGCCGATTTGATCTCTGGGTGGTTAAAATCTGGAAATGTAATACATCAGGACAGAATATAATTAAAGGCATCCTGCGTTGTAGGAGGGAGGAAGTCGGTAGGGTAAGATCAATTTTTCCTTTAATAAATCGTTTTAAAGGTAAAAAAGTAGTATTCCATACATTAGGTGTTTCTGGGACAATTAAATCAGCTAGGCGTAAATTTATCAAAGAAAGTTAATAAAGATTATTTTATTAAACAATTAATTTATAATTCGAATCTTTTTTATACTAATATTATTATACAATTATAGTGTTATTTTATAAATTCAATAAAACCAGGGATTACAGAGTAGCTCCCTATATAATATCAGGTCAGATCCCTAAAAAAAGCATGTTCATTTACTAATTAAAAAAAAATGAGAGGTATATTATATGCAACCGTTTCCAGCAGCAGGATATGATAAGGGTATATCCATATTTAGCCCCGATGGAAGGCTTTTTCAGGTGGAATATGCACGAGAAGCCGTAAAGAGAGGTACAACTTCATTGGGTGTTAAATCAAAGGAAGGTATAGTACTGGTGGTAGATAAAAGACCAACCAGCAAATTGGTAGAGCCCAAATCAATTGAAAAGATATTCAAGATTGACGAGCATATAGGTGCAGCGACATCAGGTCTGGTGGCAGATGCCAGAAATCTTATTGAAAAGGCCAGAATGGAATCCCAAGTTAACAGAATAACCTATAATGAACCCATACGTGTAGAGGCACTGGCCAAGAAGATATGTGACATGAAACAGATGTACACCCAACACGGTGGAGTAAGGCCTTTTGGCTCAGCCCTGATAATAGGAGGAGTAAACGAAACTGGCTGTCGGTTATTTGAAACCGACCCTAGTGGGGCGCTCATAGAATACAAGGCTACAGCTATAGGTTCTGGAAGGGCAATGGCCATGGAAGAATTTGAAAAGAAATATCGGGAAGATATGACTTTGGAAGAAGCCATGGAACTGGCCTTGGACGCAGTATACGAAGCAACCGATGGAAAAACCACAATAGAAAGCGTGGAAATAGCGATTGTGGGAAGCAAGACCAAGAAATTCAAAAAGTTAACCGACGACGAGATAATTGAACACGTTGAAGAACTTTTATTGAGAAAACCCAAAGAAACAGATGAGGAAGAAGAAGAGGAATAAAGGAAATGGTAACTCTTGAAGAAGCAGTAATAGCGCGCCTTGAATATTACGGCGAACATTTTGAAATTCTGGTAGATCCAGACTTAGCTGCTGATTTTAAGAGGGGTAAAGAAATAGAACTGGAAGACATACTGGCTGTGGAAGAGATATTTAAGGATGCTAAAAAGGGAGATAAAGCATCTGAAGAGGCCATGTTGAAGGCCTTCAACACAACTGACCCGACAGAGGCAGCAGCCCTTATAATAAAGAAAGGACAGGTTCAGTTAACTGCCCAACAACGTAAAGAGATGCAGGAAGAAAAGAGGAAAAACATCGTGGCAACCATAACCCGAGAAGCAATAAATCCTCAAACAAAACTTCCCCACCCTGCAAGAAGAATAGAAATAGCCATGGAAGAAGCCAAGATACACATTGACCCATTTAAAAGTGTTGATGAGCAGGTGACAGAAACCTTAAAAGCTATCCGTATAAAAATCCCAATTAGATTTGAGAAAGTCAAAGTAGCCATAAAGATACCCGGAGATGTCCAGGGAAAAGTATACAATATCATTCCGGAATATGGGACAACTCAAAAAGAAGAATGGCAAAGGGATGGTTCATGGATAGCTGTGGTGGAAATACCCGGAGGTATGCAGGATAACTTCTATGAAAAGTTAAATGAGCTTACCCATGGACAGGTTGAAACCAAATTATTATAAAAAATACCCATAACCAATGTAAATTGTATTTGCCCATTTATTATTAAAAAAACAAGGTACTAAACAAGATTTATTCTTATTTTTCTTAAAATAGGAGGTATTTCAGTGATATTTATAGAAGATAAACAAATGGTAATACCAGGAGATGTGCTGGCAGACAAGGAGTACCAGTCAGGAAGAGGAACTTTCAAGGAGGATGATAAGATATGTTCTTCACTGGTGGGTCTGGTAGCTGTTAGAGATAAAAAAATCAGCGTCATCCCTATACAAAGTAAATACATTCCAAAAAGAGGAGACGTGGTAATTGGGGAAATCACAGACATCAGATTTTCCATGTGGAATCTGAATATAAATTCACCTTATTCTGGAATTTTACCCGCATCAGATGTTTTTGGAAAGGAAAAGAGGGACTTAAGCAAGGCATTCGTAGTAGGGGATGTTTTATTTTTACGAGTAGTTGATGTTGACGAAGTAAAAAAGGTTAAATTAGGCCTTAAAGGAAGAGGCCTCGGGAAGTTCAGAGACGGAATACTCATCTACATAACACCCACCAAAGTACCCCGACTCATTGGTAAAAAAGGGTCCATGATTAACATGATCAAGGATGAAACCAAATGTGAAGTTGTAGTAGGACAGAACGGAGTGGTATGGGTAAAAGGTGATCCCTCAATGGAAAGGGTGGCTGAAAAAGTCATAAACATGATTGAAGAACAGGCTCATACCTCAGGATTAACTGATAGGGTAAGGAATATGCTATACAAGCTTCTGGGTAAAGAAAACCCCGAAGAAGCTTTAGAATCTGAAAAGCCAGAAAAAGCTTTAGAACCAGAAAACCCAGAAAAAGAAAAAGAACCATTTGATGAAGAAGATGAGGAAGAAAACGGAGAAGATTTAATTCAATAAGAATTAGGAATTAAACAATTAAAGTTAGGTGATTACAATTTTAACCAATAAAATTTTAAATAAAAGTTCTACGCCCAGTAAAAGAGCTGATGGACGGGCTTCTGATGATTTAAGACCATTTAAAATTGAGGCAGGAGTTTTAGAAAGGGCTGATGGATCAGCATATCTTGAACTTGGAGGAAATAAGGTTATGGTAGCTGTGTACGGCCCCCGGGAGCTGCACATAAGAAGATTGATGCAACCGGATAGAGCAGTGCTTAGATGTAGATACAACATGGCACCATTTTCTGTTGATGATAGGAAAAGACCAGGACCAGACCGCAGATCCATAGAGATATCCAAGATAACTTCAGAAGCAATCATGCCTGCAGTATTCCTGGAAAGATTCCCTAGATCAACTATCGACGTATTCATAGAAGTATTAGAAGCTGAAGGAGGAACCAGGTGTGCTGGTATAACCGCAGCATCCGTGGCTCTAGCAGATGCTGGAGTGCCCATGCGTGACCTGGTAGTGGCCTGTGCAGCTGGAAAATCCGATGGAGAAGTTGTACTAGACCTATCAGAAGCTGAAGATAAAGATGGTGAAGCAGATGTACCAGTGGCTATAATGCCTCGTACAGGTGAAATAACCCTGTTACAGAGTGATGGACATCTAACATCTGAAGAATTCGAAAAAGCTTTGAACATGGCCATAGATGGGTGCATGAAATTATCTAAAGCACAAAAAGAAGCTATAATTAAGAGGTACGGTGATTAAAATGGTTATAATTATCCCCGAAATAATAAAAGAAAGCTTGAACAACCTGGTAAAAAATGGAGACAGAGCTGATGACCGTTCATTTGACCAGTACAGAGATATCGTTCTGGAAACTGGGGTGATTGATAAGGCTGAAGGATCCGCCAGGGTAAAGATAGGTAAAACCCAGATAATGGTGGGTACAAAATCCCAGCTAGGTGAACCATTCTCAGACACACCTAACGTGGGTGTTTTAATGACAAATTCTGAATTAATACCCATGGCAGCTCCAGATTTCGAGCCAGGACCTCCAGATGAACGCTCTGTTGAACTTTCAAGGGTAACTGACCGCTGCATGAGGGAAGCAAAAGTAATTGACCTGGAAAAACTTTGCATCATAGAGGGAAAGAAAGTGTGGATGATCTTCGTGGACCTCCACATTATAGATTACGATGGAAACCTCATGGACGCAGCAGTACTGGGAAGTATGGCCGCCCTCATGAACACCAAGATCCCAGAGGCAAAAGTGGTAGATGATGAAGTTGTCATAGATGAGGAAAAAAAGATACCTCTCCCTATAAAAGAAAAGGCGCTGATGTGCACCTTTGCTAAAATAGGAGGCGAATTAATTGTGGACCCTTCTCTGGAGGAAGAACAGGTAATGAGTTCACGCATCTCCATAGGAATGAGAACAGATGGTAGCATATGTTCCATGCAGAAAGGTGGTATGCAACCCTTAACCAAGGACGAAATCATAAAAGCCGTTGCAAGGAGCAAAGTGTTAACCAAAAAACTCATGGAACATCTGCCCCAGAACAAGCAATGAACTTAAAATAACTAATTTATAAAATTTAATTCAAGGTGATAAGATGGCAAGAACAAAAAAAGTAGGGGTAACCGGAAGATTCGGCGCCCGATACGGTAGGAAAGCAAAGAGAACCGTAAAAAAGATTGAAGAAAACATGAAAAAATACCATACCTGCCCTCAATGTGACAGACCTGGAGTGAAAAGAGTTTCCACAGGCATATGGAAATGCCGTAAATGTAACACAGTATTCACCGGTGGAGCTTACCTTCCGTCCACACCAATGGGCAAAACTGCAACCAGGAACATTAAGAGGATTGTAGGAGGAACATAATTGTATAAATGTGCTAAATGTGGTGTTCTGGTAGATATCAAGGGATACACTGAATCAAAATGTCCAAGCTGCAGGTATAGGATCCTCTTTAAGGAAGTGCCTCCTGTAAGAAGGACCTTAAAATCCAGATAACCCGGAGCAAGCAGAGATTAACCCGTAAATTCAGATAAAAACCCAATGTTAATAACAACATCCAGAAAACCATCCCCCCGAACTCGTTCCTTTGCCGGAAGCATGGAAAGAGTTTTTAACTCTAAATACGTTAACCGGGGTAAGATGAGTATGCGGGATGTGATTCTTAAATTAAAGGCATCGAACTATCTGAACGTAGCGGTTATATATGAGATGAAGGGAAATCCTAGCAGGATAGAATTTTTCAATCAAGAAGGGGATCTAATCTTGAGTATGGATATAACTGTCTCTAATTCTCTGGCAAAGGGCAGAATACAAAGAAATGAATTAAAGCTCAGATGGGATTTTGACGAGTCAAAGTTCAAGAAGAAGGATCTCAAGGACAAGATCATCTCAGTATTGGGAGTTCCAGAAGATCCACTCGTCTTAATAAAGACTGATTCCCTTAAGGATAAATTAAGACATTATTCAAATTCTAATTTGATACTGGTTAAGCGTGAAGATAATAAAGCAGTTGCGGAATTCCATGACCAGAAAGGACAGATAACCGGTCCCCGAATTTACATACATAGATGTAGAACTGGCGATTAAATTGACACTTCAAAGGGTGGATATGGAATTTCAGATTGAATTCGAGGATTTAAGACAGGCAGAAATTGTAATGAAGGCACTTGAGCCTGAGTTAAATTCATCCCCTTCTGAAAGGGCCACTGTGGAACTGAACTTAACTGGTAAAGTACTGGATGTAAACATTCAGGCTTCAGATTCTACTTCTTTGCGGGCGTCAGTTAATTCATACATAAGATGGATAATGCTTTCCCTAGATGTATTGAATGTTAATTAATTACAATAAAATTTTAAAACTTTAATTAAAACGTGTTAAATCTTAATTTAGAGGTGAATAAAATGGAAGTACCTAAAAATGTACAGCATCAGATAGCTCAATTCCAGCAGATGCAGCAGCAGGCTCAGGCCATAACCATGCAGAAACAGAATGTAGATATACAGATCAGAGAAACAGAGAACGCTTTAGAAGAGCTGAAAAAAGTTGAAGAGGATTCAGACGTCTATAAAACAGCAGGCAATCTACTTATAAAGGTTAAAAAGGATGGAATGGTCACTGAACTCGAAGATAAACTGGAAACATTGAAGTTACGAGAGAAAACTGTTGGCCGCCAGGAAGAAAGGATAATGAAAAAACTGCAGGAAATGCAGACCTCCATACAGGATGCCATGCAGGGGCCAGGACAGCCGGGGTTAGGTACTTGAAAAAGTTGAATGACCAGGAGCTGGATAAAGTCTCTGATGTAGCTGTGGAAGCTGCAGAAACGTACATATTTTCCAGGGTTTCCAAAAAAGAAATCCTGGACCTGGATATCAATGCAGATATAACCTATCAGGATGCATTGAACGTGGCTATAACTATAGATATTAATTTAGACGAATTATCTACTGTTGATGAAAACGAACTGGCAGAAAATGCAGTTGAAGCAGCTTTAAATGAGTTAGATGTTTTTATTGATGAAAATTTCAGATAAATATTATTATTATTCTTTTTAATCAATTATTTTTTTTAATTTAAGCTGTGATTTAGATGGTGATGTTCTAATGGATTTAATACCTGTTATGGATTTAATGTCTGGAATTGCTGTATCAGGTAAATCCGGCAAAAGAGACACTTACCAACCACTAAAAACTGTTTATTCTAAAACACCAGATCCAGTTGATATTGCAATATCCCTTAAAAGAAGGGGATTTAAACGTATCTATGTGGCTGATCTGGATGCAATAGAGGGCAGAGGTTCTAATTTAGAGATAGTTCAAAAAATAAACCATGTGTTACCCGTTACTTTAGATTGGGGTGTTAAAGATATTAAGAGTTTCTCATTTGTCCTTGATTTTGCTGATAAAATCATAATTGCCACGGAAACTCTTTCCAGTTGGGATGATCTAGAAGAAATATGTACCCAATTTCCCAAGCAGAGAATAGTCATAAGTATAGATGTAAAAGATGGACAGATATTAAGCAGAGATTTACCCATATCATTCACTGAAATTAAATCTAAACTTGAAGAATTTAAACCAGAAGAAATTATTTTATTAGATATCTCTGGTGTGGGAACTTTAAGTGGATTTAAGTTGGACCTCTTAAATAATTTCAGGGGGATGGAAGATTCATTGATACTTGGCGGTGGAATCACTCCAGATGATATACAAAATCTAAATAAATTAGGGTTTAAGAGATACTTAATTGGCACTGCACTCCATTCAGGAAAAATTCAATAATCCTTAAACTTATCTAACATCTTGCTTATAAATTTAAACATGCCGAAATTCATGATCATGGGCCCCGTAACAAAAGATAGAATCATAAAGAAGGATAAAATCTTTAACACTGTTGGAGGGGGCGTATACTATCAATCAGCTGTTATTTCTGGTTTTGAAATTCAAAACACAGTAGTCACCACCCTATCAAAAATAGATAAGAATTTACTGCAAAACTTTAGAGAAGATGTGCAGATCATACCAGTCTACACTGAAAAGACCATGAAATTTGAAAACATCTACCCTAATGATAATCCTAATCACCGAATTCAGAAATCACAGATCCCGGTAAACCCCATCAATCCCCCAATCTTTAGTGATATGAACATTAAAGAATACGATGCGATACTTTTATCTCCACTATCTCCCTATGATATACCCTTGGAAACTGTAAAATATCTCCATAAACAAAACATACCCATCTACCTGGGTGCACAGGGATATTTAAGGCATATTAAAAATGATAATGTGGTTTTAAAACCATGGAAAGATTACAAGAACTTCCTTAAACTGGTTAATTACCTATTTTTAGATGAAATGGAAGCCCGGGTGATACTGGGAAATTCTCATGATGATTTTGTTGAAATTGCCAAAATATTATCTAACTTTGGTCCTGAGGAGGTGGTCATAACCAGAGGCGACCGAGGAGTTATCATATATTCTAAAAAAACAGTGGGAAAGGGCATCTATGATATATCTGCCTTTAAACCAGAGAAGATAGTTGACCCCACAGGACTGGGTGATACTTTCATGGCTGCTTATGCAGTTAAAAAACAGGAAACTGATGATCCAGAAAAATGTGGTAGGTTCGCCTCTTACGTAGCCACCCTTAAGATTGGGCAGAAGGGAGCTTTGTTTAAAATAAATAAGAGATAATTTTATTAAACATTGGGTTTTCTAAAAAACCTCTTTTATCCCAGAAACAATGGTAAAATAACGAAGGGAGATAATCCTGCAATTAAGAATACTAAAACACCTGCTAAGGTTCGACGATTATTTGAGTCCATTATTCCCGTAATTATTAGTATCATAGCTATAAATGCTAATATTGGAGGGATTATGTGGGAGAATAATAATGAACTTATAACTAGTGGACTGTACGCTATTTTCATCACCTGAATTTTAAGTTACTATTTTTAATGGATATTGTAATGGTCTAAGATTCATTAATATGATTGTTCTATGATAATGCATTAATTTAACGGCTCTATGGAAATTAATTTACAATGAACCATCCATGCAGCCTGTATTGTGCCTGGGGGATAACAAGTTACCAGAGTAAGGTTATTATCTCCGGGGAGGAATTTTATGGGATTGGTTTTATAGTCCCATTTAATATCTCCATTAGACACCACATGATAAATATATTTCCTCTGGGTTAGATAGTCATTTATCACCACTTCATCTCCTGGCTTAAGATTGCCGATATTTCTAAATGGGGCTGAATAACTGGTACGGTGACCTAATAATCCCATGGTACTATTTTGATCTGGGTAGGAACTTTCATTATAATAGTAAACTGAATTATATCTATTTACAGTATCTGAACGAATTCCCCAGTTTACATCCAAGGAAGGGATTGATATACTGCCCCAAAATGGAGTTTTTGCAGGTATTTTGGTTGATTTAACATTAAAGTTTTTAACAACAGTATCAAAGCCAGGGTCAGTTGTTAAGATTGGTTCAAAATCTAGTTTATCAAAGATATTGGAACTCACCTGTCGGTTGTAAATGATGCTGTATAGATTACCATTTTTGGTTATCCATACTTCCTTTCGAAGGTAGGTACCTTCATCTGAATTTATGCTATATGTATTTTCGTAGGCGTCTTCATGGTTAAGTTTTTTCTTGTTGTTGGATATCAGCTTAAACCCGGAATTACGTGCCGTGGTAGAGTTTGAAACATAATTTTCTGGTGATTTATATCCAGATGGAATGACCTGCTTGTTTATAGTTATATTTGAATTAGCTGATGGCTGGAATAATACCATTTGGGATGGATTTGAGCCTGTTTTAATATTCCAATTATCTGGGTAATCAAAGGAAATTTCCCCGTTATCATAATGGCTGGTAGATCCAAAGCTAATGCTAAGGTACATTATTGTAGAAACGAATATTAAATTTAATATAATTAGAGGTAGGTACTTCTTCAATTAATCATCATCTCTTAATAATTTTAATAAATTTTTAGACTTTAAATAATGAGCTAATTAATGTGAATTAAATTCTTCATTAAAAAAAATCTCATTAAAAAATCTCTTTTATTAAAAAGTAGATTAAAATTTATTTTATATAAAGTTTATTCATAGTGTTCCAGTAGGGTTCTACGTAATTCTTTTTCTGATTCAGCTATCACTTCTATATTATCTACCTTAATCCCGTTTTTTTCAAGGTAGCCAGCAATTTCAGCAGGAGTTTTGCTCTCATCTAAATCTATAATCACTGCATTTGATTCAGTAGATATTTTTATCGGTGAATAATCTTTCAGAACCTGATAAGCCTGGTCAACTGCGACGGTTTTCACCCGGAAAGTACGGATTTTACTGGCAATTTGGGCTATGTCTATATTAAGCCGCTGTAGAACAACTAAGACGTGTTTATTTAAAGCTTCTTCAAGGATGGGAATGTTTACTGAATTTTCGTCCCTAATAATACGGACTGATTGGGCTATTTGAGCCACATCCCTTGCATGGGCAAAACTGGGGTTTAATCCTTCCCCTCCACTTTTTTTAGATTCATAAACCATCCTGAACCGTTCCAGTACTCCTTCATCATAATCTTCACCAAGAATTTCCATGTTTCTTCTGAAAACCTCTACAACATCGTCTAAGTTGGGATTCATTAGAAAAATATGTAAAGGTGCTCTTCTAAGGTGAGCTTCGTCCATGATACTAATGTCTAAGTTGGTGGAAAATGCTGGAATGAAATGACTATGTACAATAACCGGTATACCTCTGACATAAATGTTGTCCATTTTATTTTCCATGGGAACGATAAGACGGTTCAATATCATCTCATGGTCATCCCTCTGCCTTCCTAAATCGTCTATAAGCAGGATTCCTCCGTTAGCTTTGATAATGGGAGAGGTTTCATATACACCTTTATTCATGTTGTAATTTGTTTCTAACTTATTCAAACTTAATTCGGCACCGGTTATAACAAATGGAGCGAATATTTTCACCCAACGGGGATCTTGGGGTTGTTCTTCACATTTTTTATGAAAATCCTGATCATAAAGCTGTATCACCCTTCCGCTGAGTTCTATGAATTTAGGAATTACCAGTGGTGGTAACAGCTCAGGCATTTTACTTACAATGAACGTTTTACCAGTTCCTGGAGAGCCATAGACAAATATACCCTTACCAATGGTACAGGATTCCATCATGCATTCTTTAGCATAATTAACCCCTACTATATCTTTAAATGCATATTCCTTCACTTCACTGGGGATTTTTATAGGGTAACGGTCTTTCATCTGTAATTCCATTACTTTATAGTAATCTTCATAGGCCACCGGGGCAATTCCAATGTAAGGATTGTCTTCTGTGATACTGCGGGCTTTTTCACGGCCTTTCTGGGTTATGGTAAATTGTATACTGGAAAATAAAAATCCTCCACCGGTAGCAGCACAAAGGCCACCTTTTTCCAAGTCATTTAACAATTTTTCCAATATGTCCCAATGTATCCCGGTAATATCATTGATTGCACTGGTTTTAATGGTACCAAAACTCGAGATAATTTTTAAAATCAGATCTTTTATAAAGCTTTCAGATAATTTAAGTTCCTCAAGGGTTTTGGGCTGTTCAAGTCTTTTGAATAATTTTTCCATCTTATGACCATGATAATAATCCATATACATCCCTCTACTATCGTTATAATTAGTTATAAATTGAATCTGTTGTATTATATTATTTTTCTTATATAAAACTAAATCATTTCAATGGCCAAAAAACTGGTTAAAGCTGAAGATTATCGTATAATTCATGTCTGGATTAAAGTATCTTATTTATACCTTTCAGGTTAGGCAAAACTTCCAGTTCAATATCCCTTTCTTCCAGTAACAGCTTTTCTTCAGGTGTTAACTCCGAATTAACCAGGATAGCATCCATTCCAATATTTATAGCTCCCAGTATATCTTCGCTAAATTTATTACCAATCATGATGGAATTGTTTGAGTTACATCCCATCCGATTCATGGCTTGCTGGAATATTTTCATATCTGGTTTTGCAACGCCTACTTCCTCAGAAGTAATTACTTCATCAAAAAAATGGTGCAGTCCAAGTCTTATAAGCTTTTCCCATTGTTTAATGGTGATTCCATTGGATATAACTCCTAATTGATAACCCTTACTTTTCAGGTAGATCAAAGTAGGTATGGTTTCTGGAAACACTCTTAAAAGAGCAAATTTAACATTATGATAGGTTATCATTCCCAGGGCAATTAACAAAGGCTTTTCCTCACCAAACACCCTTTTGGTTAAGAGGTTAAAATGCTTATTATAGTTGGATCCTTTCTCCTTAATTATCTCCCGGAGTAATTTATAAGCATCATCTGAAGACAAGGGTAGTCCTGCATCTATCATCACATTAATAGCAGCCTTTCTAGCCAACTTGGCAAAACCAGAGGTATCATATAATGTATCATCAATATCGAAGAAGACCGCTTTGCACATAATACACTCTTTAACGGGAATACTATTAAACTTTTATAAAAAAATTAAACATCATAGAACTTATCGAACATCATAGACTTATTGAAAAATAATTATATAATTGTAATTTGAAGAACATTCAAAAAGAATAGGTAATTTAAAAAATTCAGTAATTTAAAAATCATAAAGGGAATCGTAATTTAAAATAAATAAAAAATTTCTAAGGAAGAATTCACCTTTCTAAGAAGTGTTTAACCGAAAAATGCATCCAGACTACTCTGTTTTTCTTTATGAAGTATATCTTCTATAGGATAGCCTACTGCTTCTATAATTCTGGTAACAGCCGGTAAAACCTGATTATCAATGTAGTATGATGGATCATATTGGGAGACATCAGCATCTTCCAGGGGAACCGCCCTTTGACTGATGGCTTCCCTACCCTTTACAACAACGTATCGGATGATGGTGCCGGGACCTACCTTCCTACCCTTCTGGATAGCCTTTTTTGCAGCCATCACATGAGGCGCCCTTTGAACGTATTCATCTGGATTCTTTGTTAGTTGGGTATGGATCACCAGGTCTTCCAGGGAGATTTTCCCTTCTTTAATTTCTTGTATCGTGTCCCGTGCGATTTTAACAGCCTTCTGGGGTGATCCTTCCTCCAATAAAGCTCTTAATATTTTTTCCTGTGTCTTTTTAGCTATAGGGGCCCAGTCTCGCCTGACAAGTTCCAGGCCTTTTACCACGATGTTGCCATCCTGTATCAAGGCGTAACGTTTTTTGGTTACAAAGAAGCCCCTCTGGAAAAAACCCTCAAACTCAAGTTCCATACCTTTTGGAAGGTCCTGATTAACCCTGGTTGTGAAATTTAAAGCTTTATCTTTAATCTCTAAAAAACGAGTGTTATCATTCAACCAGTACACCATTTATAATGCCATGCTGACCAGGTCTGGAGGTTACTCTTACTTTACCCAGATTAGTCTCTACCACGGCACCTTTGTTTATAATGTTCCTTCTTACAAATTGGATGTTAGCCGGGTTTTCAATGACGTTTTGAATCTCAGCTGACTGGACTTTGTTGTTATTAGGGTCAACCACGTTTATCTTATTTGCATTGGTAAGGCGGATCTTTTCATTTCCTCCTTTTGCACGGATCTTCTTGGTCTTTCTTTCACCAATCTTGGTTTCTGCTGGATCCCTTCCGAATTCTATTTTTCTTTTGTTACGATTAGATTTACTCCGTCCGCCGGTGTGTTTTCTTAATGATTTTCCTTGCCAGATAGCCATTATTTCACCTCAAATATTGATATATATGTAAAAATGAAAGCATTCAATCTCTTTGTATTTTAATTAATTTCACTATATTTATACTTTCATAAATTAAACATAGCTACTATAAATTATTTAACTTTTAATGGATAAACTTTGGTGATGTTCACTGAATATATACAACTATACTTAAATATGTGTAGATTGAAATCAAAGTGATAATTAACTTTTCAAATATCTATTAAATTCTTTAAATTAATGGTGAGTTTGGAAATTATAGATTTGTTAATCTAATTTGTAGATATGTTATCTAAATTTTACCTGAAGGTGAACTAAAAATGAAAATCGGAATGTCACATGGGGCTGGCGGAGAAATAATGCAAGGCCTTATATCCGGAATTATACGTGAAAATATCAAAAATAAAAACGTAAATGGGGGAATTGGATTAGATGAACTGGACGACGGTGCAACCATCCCCCTGGATGAATATGAAATTGTAATAAGCACAGACAGCCATACTGTAAATCCAATTTTTTTCCCTGGTGGGGATATTGGAAAAATATCAATTGCAGGGACTGTAAACGACGTATCAGTAATGGGTGCTAAACCATTGGCCATAGCCAATGCAATGGTTATAAGTGAAGGATTCCCCAGTGAAGATCTGGAGAAAATAGTGAAATCCATGGATGCAGTGGCTACAGAAGCAGGAGTTGCCATAATAACTGGTGATACCAAGGTCATGGAGAAAGATAAGCTGGATAAAATAATAATAACCACCACAGGCATAGGAATAGCCCGAAAAGGGGAGATTAAACAGGATTCTGGCTTAAATGTCGGGGATAAAATAATCCTCACTGGAAGTGTGGGTGACCATGGTATATCCATCATGTCTTTCCGGGAAGGATTTGGATTTGATACAGACCTCAAATCAGATGTTGCTCCTGTATGGGGAATGGTAAAAGCTGCCCTTAATATTGGTGGAGTAACTGCCATGAAAGACCCTACCCGGGGAGGCATTGCCAATGCTCTGAATGAATTGGCCTCCAAGTCAGGTGTGGGAATGCTCATTGAGGAGGAGAAGATACCCTTTAAAAAGGAAGTCAATGCTGCATCTGAAATGTTGGGAATTGATCCTTACGAGGTTGCAAATGAGGGCAAGGTCATATTGGGTGTGAAAGAAGATAAAGCTCAAGAGATATTAGAAGCCATTCAAAAGACTAAATATGGGAAAGAGGCCCAGATAATTGGTGAAGTCACCGAGGATGAACATGTGATTATGATAACCACTCTGGGAGGTAAAAGAATTCTGGAAGAGCCCATAGCTGATCCAGTGCCACGGGTCTGTTAAATGATTTAGTTTGCTTCATTGAATACATTTATTAACTTGTTTATACATAAATAGTTTAGTAATTATAAAAGAGGAATATATCATGCCCGGTTTATGGAGTAAGCGATTTATGGCTTTAATAGTTGATTTTTTAATAATCACGTTATTATTATGGGTTATAGCGGCTGTTATCACCCCAGTTCTCGCTGTACTTAACCTACTTATATTATTCAGTATATGGATTCCAATTGCTGCCATAGCGATTGTAGCCTACTTCACTTACTTTGAAGGTAAATACAGGACCACACCCGGAAAGAATCTTATGAAATTAAAAGTAATATCCACCGAAGGTGAAATGGATTATAGGAAATCATTGATACGGAATTTATCCAAGTTTCTATGGTTACCACTAGTGGTGGATGTTATCGTTGGTTTTGCAATGAAAAAACCCAGGGAAAGATACTTAGATCGCCTGGCAAAAACAGATGTGGTTAAATCAGAGGAAGTGGAAGGTTCAAAGACAAAGTTGAAACAATCCACCCCTTAATTCATTTTTTAAGAAATTATAGTTTTTTTATTCTACTATTCTGACTGCCTGCACTGCTGGTTTCGCTATAACTTTGGCAATTATTAAGGTTGCTACCACTGCTATTATGGTTATTAAAATGGCATATACCAGTAATCCTGTAATTCCCTCTCCTGATGGCAAATATAAATCTATTATTGCCTTAATAGCTTCGTTCCAGGCGAGTGCCGCTATTAATCCAAATGCAGTTGTCATCAAAGTAGCGATGGTTTCAGATACCTGACCCTTTACATCTTTTACATTCTCTTTCATTGGTTTGCCTCCATTTAAATTATATTTACAAATTCTGTTAAACGTATTAAAATATTTTGCCCTAATTTTTAACATCCAATGGTTAAAAATTCCATTGATTTGTTTTTAAAAAGTTTAAAATAATAGTTAATTAAAAAACATGAATTGATGTATTATTTATAAAAATTAAACTCCAATAAAGATACCATGAGGAATATAAAAAATTTTATTTCAACAAACATGTTCATGGGTGCTTCAACCAAACAAGGTCATAAAATCGCCACCAAAAGCAGGGAAATAGTGAAATCCCTGATAGATGAGAAAACCAAGCATCTAAAACCCGAAGAGAGATCCATAGTTGAGCGGATAGTGCACTCCACAGCTGACCCTGAATACGCAGATATCACCTACATGAGCTCTGATTTTGTAGATGAAAGTTTAAAATCCATAAAATCCGGTAAAGACATATTGACGGACATAAACATGGTGAAAGTGGGTATAAATAAATACCCTGGTAAGGTCCAATGTTACATTAACCATGAAAAAACCCTGGAAATTGCTAAAAAGGAAGAAATCACTAGGGCAGGAGCCGCCATGCAGGTTGCGGCAGCAGAGGGATTTGATGGTATTGTGGCCATAGGAAATTCACCAACCGCCCTATTAGAAGTTTTAAAGTTAACCGGTAAGGGCATGTTGAATGTAAGATCTGTAATTGGCGTCCCTGTGGGATTTGTTGGAGCGGATGAGTCAAAAAAAGCACTGAATGAAACTGATATACCTCATTTAATAACCAACGGACCTAAAGGTGGAACTCCAGTGGCAGTTGCAGCTGTAAATTCTCTGATTAATCTTAAAAGATTGATTTGAACTTGTTTTTTGAAGTCTATGAATTTAAAGGAAATTCGAAAAATTAAGGAGAATTCAATTATGAAATCTAAAGAATTATTTAATGAAGCCAAAAAATACCTTTCTGGAGGTGTTGATTCACCGGTAAGGGCCTTCAAACCCTATCCGTTCTTTGCAAAAAAAGCGTTAGGTTCACATATCCAAGATATGGATGGTAAAGAATATATAGATTATTGTCTGGCCTACGGCCCCTTAATATTGGGACATTCCAACCCAGGGATAGTGGATGCAGTTAAAAAGCAGCTGGAATTGGGTTCAACCTATGGCGTACCTACACAAAAGGAGATCCAGCTAGCCAAGCTAGTTACCAGTAGGGTACCCTGTGCTGATATGGTGAGGTTTGTAAATTCGGGTACAGAGGCCACTATGAGTGCCATAAGGCTAGCCAGAGCCGTTACTGGTCGAAAAAAGATTGTTAAATTTGAAGGATCCTATCATGGTGCACATGATTATGTACTGGTAAAGTCTGGATCAGGTGCCATGGGGCTGCCAGATTCGCCAGGTGTACCTGAGGAAACAACTAAAAATACCATATTAATCCCCTTTAATGATGTTGAAGCAGTTGAAGATTTAATTGTTAATCAGGGGGAAGATATAGCCACCATAATAGTTGAACCAGTGATGGGTAACGTTGGATGTATACCTCCAAAAGAGGGGTACCTTGAATTTTTACGCAGGATCACCAGTGATAACGGTATAATACTCATCTTTGACGAGGTTATCACTGGTTTTAGACTGGCGGAAGGTGGGGCTCAGGAGTATTATGGTGTAACTCCTGATCTGGTGACATTTGGTAAAATATTAGGCGGTGGATTCCCAATTGGTGCATTATCCGGGAAAAAAGAATATATGGAGAGAATTGCTCCATCAGGAGATGTTTACCAGGCAGGAACCTTTAATGGAAATCCCATATCTGTAACTGCAGGTATCGAAGCGTTAGAACAGCTTGATAAAAAATTCTACACTGAATTAGAGAAGAAGGGAGAGTATATGCGTAGGGCTATTGGAGATATTTTAGAAGAACAGGATTTAAATTATAAGGTCGTGGGATTAGCCTCCATGTTCCAGATATACTTTACTGATAGGGATGTGTATGATTACCAGGATGCAAAAACAGCCAACACTGGTAATTTCGACGCATACTTCCATGAACTACTGGATAATGGTGTATTTATCCCGCCATCCCAGTTTGAATGCTGTTTCATATCATTAAAACATTCTACATATGACTTAGATAGCACATTAAATGCTATTGAAGAGGCATTAAAGAAATAAACATTAAAAGAAGGATAATTTTCTGAAAAAAAATTATCTTACTTTTTTTAAATTTTAAATTATTAACAGAATTAATAGCACTAATATTATTATGATGGCTGATATGATGATAATGTCACTGGTTCCAACATCGAGAAAAATTTCTGTAAATGATCCCTGATTACTTTTTACATTACTTCTTTTTTCTCTTACGATGTTTAGCAACCTATCCTCATTTTCTGAAATTTCATCCAAAAGTACTTTTTGATTTTTAATATCATCCTGTATATTTTTTTCTTCTAAAATATCCCACAGAGTCCATCTTTCATCTTTTATCTTGTTGAGCATCTCTTCCTGAATATGTATATTTTTTGAGAGATTTTTAATTATAGCCTTTCTTTTGGCTGATTTACTCTTGAGCAAGGTCATTAACTGCTCTATTTCTTCAGTGTCATCTATTTCATCAACATCAGAGTCATCTGAGAATTTGGAGGGCAAACTTTCGTAGAATTCTAACTCCCATCCACATTCACAGGATACAAAATCATCCTTACTCTCACCATCCTGAAGTTGGTAGTAACCCTGACATTTTTTACAATACAAATACCCATTAAATCCAGATGGGGATTGTTGTTTAGTTATGTGGGAAGGAGTGGTCATTTTAAAACCTGATAACTTATTGTTAATGATTAGTAACTTCTAGCCTATATATATTACCCTTTTTATTAGGATAAAATCATATATTAATATAGATAGAACAAGTTGGGATGAAAAAATTATTAAAAGGAATTAGATGACGATAATTGCTGGTGTAGGAGATAATAAAAACATTATAAAAGCCTCCCAGAGGGTAGATTTCACTGTGCAACTGATAGATTCTCCAGAAGAATTTATAGAGTCCATAACTGAAAACAGAGCCCATGCCTACGTAAGAGGATCCATTGGTGCTTCCCAGATTTTAGCTGGACTTAGAAGTAGATATGGGGAATTCTATCGTGCTTCATTTATAGAAATTAATGGTCATAAATTTTTCTTGGCGCCGGTGGGTATAGATGAAGGGGATAACCTGGAACAGAAACTACGGATAATAGAGTTAGGTGCACAATTCCTGAAAAAAATTAATATTAAACCTAAAATAGCCGTACTCTCCAGTGGCAGGGCCCAGGATGTTGGGAGAAGCCAGAAGATCGATAAATCCATAGCGGAGGGTGAACTGTTAGTTGAGATCACAAGTGATAAATATCCAGTTAAACATCATTATATATTGATCGAAGAAGCAATTCAAGATAACTCAAATTTTATACTGGCGCCTGATGGTGTAACTGGGAATTTAATATTCAGGTCTCTTGTTTTATCAGGCTGTGGGAAGAGCCACGGTGCCGTAACCCTGGGAATGGATGTTACATTCATAGATACCTCACGATCCCTCACAGTTGAAGGTTATACCCGCGCGTTGAAATTCGCCAAATACCTGAAAGACATGGGGTAGAGAGATCTAGAGGATATAAGGGAAATTTGGTTATAAAAATCTATAAATAATTATTTATAAATAAAATTTATAGAATTCTAAAAATAAAAAAAACGATTTAAAGATAAATAAAGATTGATTTAGATAAATGATAAGTAATTAAGCATCTTTTTTATATCTGATAGTGATGGTTATGTTTTATAGGACCAATAATAAACCTATTAAAGATGCTGGAGTAACAATGTCACTTTTAACACCACTATATACAGTATATGAATGGTATCTCTCTAGAAATCTCCGTCAAGAAAACATGCCCAGACATGTAGCCCTAATAATGGATGGTAACAGAAGATACTCCAAAATACAAGGGGACATGAATTCAATTGAAGGACATAAAAGGGGAGTAAGCACCCTGGAAAAGGTGTTGGACTGGTGTATTGATTTAGGGATTGAGATAGTTACAGTCTATGCATTTTCCATAGAAAACTTCAAAAGGTCACCGGAGGAAGTAAAAGGATTGATGGAACTATTCAAGCATAATTTCGAAACAATAGGCCAGAATAAAAGAATACATCAAAATAATGTTAAATTAAGGGCAGTTGGAAAGTTAGAACTATTACCTGATGATGTCAGGGAAGCTATAAGGAAAGCCGAAGAATCCACCAGTAAATACAATAAAAGACAGGTAAACATTGCAATAGGGTATGATGGGCGTTTAGAAATAGTTGATGCAATAAAAAAAATTGCAAACCAGGTTAAAGATAGAAAACTTGACCCTGATGAAATAGATGAAAATATAGTGAATGAAAATCTGTACACTGCTGGACTGGTTGATCCTAACCTGATCATAAGAACCAGTGGTGAAGAAAGACTGAGCGGATTTCTATTATGGCAATCATCATATTCTGAACTTTACTTCTGCGATAGTTTATGGCCTCAACTCCGGAAAGTCGATTTTTTAAGGGCAATAAGAGACTATCAACATAGAGAAAGGAGATTTGGGGTTTAATAATTTGAATATAACTAGTTTTTTTTAATAGAAGTATTTTATAGGATTATTTTTATTTTAAGGAGAACAAAATGATCGAT